>Ga0325414_1001206_pt1 | contig 24394 bp, 13 predicted proteins | sample PopdelMetagenome_8_FD_206183 | JGI IMG/M metagenome (GOLD analysis project Ga0325414, IMG submission 206183) | Populus deltoides microbial communities from Bellville, Georgia, United States - Leaf-PdKOR-R3 | ecosystem: Host-associated > Plants > Phyllosphere > Phylloplane/Leaf | place: USA... | reverse complement strand
TTCAAATATAAAGGCATTGTGAATTAGTTTTGTTTGGATACATGTCCAACTTAAAATACATCATTTTATTGTATACTTTTCTTTCAAACCTAAATTCAAGAAAAATACTTAAACCTTATTTTTTTCAACGACAACAATGCTAAAATAAGATTTGGGGATCAATTTTTTCTGAAGTAATTGAATGCATAATAGATCATTCTAATTTTGTTGAAATATTGTTTTGGATATCTAGAAAAGCTATGCTTCTGAAAGTGTATCATGCAATTCTGAATTAAGAGCAAAATAATCAAGATTGCTAATTCAATTCAATTCCACATAAAGTCCAAATAATATAATTGAATGTAATTGTATGATTTAATATTTTATTTCAAATATAAAAATTATAACAGGTTATATCAATTGAACTAAAATCACTTGTAGAATTGAATTTAGTTTCACATGTGATTTGGTTCTAAACATGCGAATAGAGAATAAGAAATTAGTTATGCATGGTTTTCAAATTTGGATTATATTATTAAGGTTTCTTTTATACACCATTGTGTCCCATAATTTTGTCAATATGGTGTTCCAACTTCTCCAACGGACATCTTAAATTTTCCTTTCATTCCCTCAATTTCCTAGTATTAATGGATTTTCTAGGGTTAATAATGATAATTGATATGAACCCGAAGGGTAAAATAATGAGAATTATCAAGCAACATCACATGATCCATTACATGTGCTAATTGTACCTATTATAAGGTCAATATATAAAAAGATTTAAAAGGTATTCAATAGGCTAATTCAAGATATTTGTGCTTTATTTTCTACAAGACTTATGGATTCAACTTGTTTAACTACTTATATGTGGATTAGATACATTTTCCTAATATGCAATTTTATGTTAATAAACATAACTTTTGATTCAACCATTTGATCAACTATAATTTTGTAAATATATTCTAAAGGCCTTATTTCATATAGGGTTAAACTTCATATTGATTAGACATCGAAAAGGCCTTAGGATAAAGCCTAGAAGTTACTATTTTAGATTCGCAATATTTTTCTATATGATTTAGGATTATTTTTCATATTTTATTTAGAACTCTTTTTTTCTAGCCTTACTTAGTATGTTTTTACTTATTATATAGGGTTATATAACTTGTATTTATAGTTTTTTTTTGTATTTTGAATTTTATAAATAATATTATGTGTGCAAGGTTGCTCATGCTTTTTGTTCTTTATTAAACTCTTTATAAATTTTCAAAGATTACTTATTTGTGATATTCATCCTTATAATTCTAGTTCTTGATTTTTTGTAATCAACGAGTTGGTGTTTTCATCCAATAACTACGATCCCTTGGTTTAGATAATTACTGGATTGAGTTCTTTTCCATTTGAATTTAGCTTTCTTAGGTTTTATTCAATCTTGATCATGGGTTCTAGGGTTCTTACCCTCTGAGTTCGTATCAATAGTACAGATAGACCTTGTGTTTTCTTTTTTCAAAAAAATGGATTATTTGTTTTCCTTATGATTTTAGTAATTCTTCCTTACATGCATCCTTCATAAACAGGTATTACAGGAAGGCTCATGAGGTTCTATGAATGGATACATCCAGGATAAACATAACAATTTGAAGCTCGCTTTGGCTATAAAGAATCAAATTTTAAGATTTTGCTCACCATGAAATTAGGAGTCATGCCTTTGGTGCTTCATTATAATTTTCACTTTATCAGTTTAAATGTCTCAAGGTATATGATCTTTGTAGTTTTAATTTTTTTTGTCAATCAGTCAAGCACACATGTTACTCTACCAGATATTTACTAGATAACACTATTAAGGGTATTCACATTTCCTAGTTATTGCAGGTGGTGAAGTTCACATGTTGCTTGGATAGCTTATTGTGTCCCCATCCATTTCTTCCAAATATTTGCTTTGATATAATTAGTTCTATGACCAAAAATTTAGTCGCAAAAACAATATGATTTATAGGATTTCAACATTTAGTAATAAATGACTCCAATGCATTGGCTTGCTTTTGTAAATTATTTTTTCTTAATCTATTCTAAATTTGCCAAGTGGTATGAGGACTTGAGCAAAATGAAATCTGTTTGGTGTGTTAGGTAAACTAGTGGATGATTATTTTGGTTACTAGTAAGGTGGCCATAAACTACATACCCTTCATCCATGTGGCCTTAAAGAACTACTATATGGATGAATGATACATCTAATTAATGTTTATGTTGTATTAGGGTGAAAATGGGAAATGAAATGTTGTTGATGAGTTATGGTGATAATTGGTTGGTTGTGTAGATTGTGGAATTTTAACAGGTTTATTTGATGGAATTATGGTGTGAAATGTAGGTAATGAGTTATACTAAAAATTATTTGCATCGCTTGTGGAATTGTGACAGGTTTATTTGATGGAATTATGGTGAAAATGAGGGAGGGTATGTTGGGGTTGATGATGGGGAGGTTTTTGGATGTTTTGCTTGGTAAAGAATGCCAGTCTTTTATTTTTATTATTTTTAGGCTTCAAAGGCTCGCTAGTTATTATTTGAAACATAAAGGTAGTCATGTAATTTTGCTGACTTTTATTTCTTATCTTACTCTTGTGGATGTAAAGTGTTACCCACCTTCAAACTTTAGGATGCAAAAGTAATTTTCAAATAGTTGCAAAGTAAAATAAAGATCATACTACATGATGGGCAGAGTAATTTTCTATAAAATAAAAGTTTCTAGATAGGTTCGAGATAGCCTAAGCCTCCAAGAACTAAATCAACTTAATTAAAGACTTTTTTGAATAAATCCAAATACCACTACCTTATTCAATTTATAATAATAACTAAAGGATTATAATTTTAAATATATTTAAATTCTAAAGGATTAGAATTTTAAATAAATTTGAATTTAAATTTGAATAGATCTTGTCTATTTTGACTGAAAACTTAATCATGACTTTAAACTTTAAAAGTTGTCATGCCATGTGTTGAACTTTCATGGACTAGTGAACATCCACCGTCCATGTCACCCTCTTTTTCTAAACATTTTCTATACTTTTCACTTTATTGTTTTTAGCCACTCTTTAATCTCTGGTCAAAATCAACCCCCAAATTTATTACATAATACTTCCTTAAGTCTTGAGAGTTTGAGAGCTTTGACAACTTCATCCCTCCGATAAGAGTGGCCTAACATCTTCATAATTCTTTAATAAAAGAAAACATATTCATGATTTTCAAGGAGTGTTTCTAACCCAACCTTTTAAGGTTCTTTCTTGTTGATCTCAGACTTCTCAATACTAGGTCCCTTAATCTTAATGTTAAGGGTTCGACCCTTTGAAAGACCATTGTAAATTCCTTATAATCTTTTGATGATATCCTAGAAAATCCAAGTAGTTTGAGAATAAGGTTTATGTATTGGATAATCGGTTAATCTTTTGGTTCTAATAACTCAATCCATTCTTCTTTGCCAAAGTGGCTGCTGGTTGGTGCTTGATACTTTGCAAAAGGTCCTTTTTGTGAGCTTGAGGACTCTCTAATGTTTAAGTAAGTATTTTTTTTTAAGAAAAAATACCATGATATTTTAGAGAGATACACTAAAAATAAATATGTCATGGAGAAGAGAGATTGAGAATCCCCTTTTTAAGAATTTCAATTAGTCTTTAAAGCCCATCATCTCATTTGTTAAAGAGAAAAAAATATCTCTGACTTGTTCAAAGAGAAAATATCTCTAACTTAATCAGGGGGAAAATATCTTTGACTTGATCAGAGAGAAAATATCTCTATATGCTTAGATTCAGCGCTTGACTAAGCTTAAGTGAGTGTTGCGATGTCGCGGTCACACAAATTAATTACCCTAGCTTAAACAAATAAAATAGTATAGAGCAACCGTGGGTCGATCTCACAAGAAAGATCTAGTTTAGATCTTTATGCTAGATGATTCAAAGTTGAGGGGTTTTGAGGTTATCTAGGCTATGCTATGGTAAATAGAATAAAATAATCAAGCTAAATTAAATAAATCCAAAACTTATTAAGAAAAAAAAAACCTAGATTTCAAGTAAACATTCACCTATGAAAATCAAAATTGATCATTAAAATGATACGTCAATTTATATTCTGAACATCTATCTTTTGTTAACATTAGTCAGTTAACCAATCTTTAGTATAACTAACTTTAACCATTAAATAACCATAGTGTCTGCACTAGTAATTTAATTCAATAGCAACCTTAAGAACTAGATAGGTTGATAAAACTAGACAATATAATTGTCTACAATCTATGTTCGATTTAGTTAAATATTTTCCTCAAGATTAACAACATAGATCCGCCATAATTATTAAACTTAGTCGCTTCACAAGTTTAAATACCACAACTCCAATTTTGATAACAAACTTAGCATTAGATTGGTTTAGAATAATAATTTAGAATTCGCTCCAACAATCAAACTAAACAATCATAGTAAATTAGCATTGGAAAACATTCATATTCATCATATAAATTGAAAAGAAAATATAGAATAGATCTTACAATTTTTTAAATTTGAAGGTTTTTGTATCTTTTCAACCAAGAAAAATAACTTAGCCTTACATGTCTATCGAAAAACTAATGAAGAGAACAAATGAGAACATAATTTTGGGTATAGGAGAAAAGGGTGGAGTTTTCCTCTTCTCTTTGCTCACCTCCTCTCCTTCTTTCTATTTGATAGGAAACCCTAATCCCCACAACCCTTCAATCCATTTGTATTTTTTTAAAAAAAAAATTTGTTCTTTTCAAAGTAGACAATTTACATTTAAGTAAGTTGGATTTATTTCTTCACAAAACCTGTTTGTTGGTCGAATTTATAGGTTATCTTAGAAAAATTATATCTCTCTCATATGAGCTTTGTTTCTTCTGACATTTGGTAGGTTGATAAGTCTTTGAGTTAGAAATTCAACAAAATTGGGTTTGCTTCAAATGGACTTCTATAACACAAGATATTCAATTTGGAATGGCTGAATGTCAAAATTGATAAAATGCTAGACTTGTCTTTGAATGCTGCAATTTCTATGCTCTTTTTTTTATTATTTTTCTTGCCATATATGTATAGAAATATATGGATGTTAGCTTTCTAATGCTACTGGAATCACTTCATTTCAACAAATTTGCTAATATTCGACACGGGTTAGAACATGGTTTGAATTTTATCTCCAATTTACTCCTTTTCGAATCTCACATCCAAAAGTGTCTTCAAAAAATAAAATAAATATTATCAAAGCATTTTATATATAAAACATGAACAAAATACTAGGTAAATATAGGTAAAACTATCAAATAATATAGTTGTATTATATACCCCTACACTTGGCTCTTGCTCGTTTTCAAGAAATGAGAGATCAAATCAAACTTAAGGAAGTCCAAAGTATAAATAAATAAAGAAATAAAATAACTATGACTAATTTCTTAATCTCCTATCAATGTGCAAGAGTACATGCATTATAAACAAGATACAATTAATAAGGATAAAAAAACATAAATTTTCATGAATTTATTTACATGCGAACTTCAAAACTCAATTAATCAATGAGATTTAAATTAAATCTATGTCATGCCTAAGTAATAGGTCCTCTCATTGTTGATATACACTTCAACAACGTGTTTGCGGCTTATGTGTTTAAATCTCTCTAATTCAATCAATAAATATGTTTTACTATAAGCTTGCTCTTCAATCTCATCTCCATTATTAAAATATTACAAGCAACACATTAATTAAAAGGTCTTGGTTTTTGATTGTAATGAGGCTAAGGTTAAGGCGAAATAAAAGAAAAGAAAAGAAAAAGTTTAAAACCAAAAGAAGTAGAGCATTTTATAAAAATTGAATTTGTAAACAAGATATCTCATCAAATCATACAAATTCACCATCTTTAAGCACCATTACTTAACTTCTTTTGATTTCAAGCTTTATCAACAAAAAAACCTTTTAGAACACAATGGAACAACTTTTCTTTTCTCTTTTTTTTCTTTTTTTTTTTTTTTAAATGGTCTACCTTTAACAACTTTACCCATTCTTTTCATCAGGTATTGGTCGGTTAGTGGAACCACCAAAATATAATTCTAACTTAACTATCAAAAACAAAATAAATTTGTAGTATGATCGTGAAAATCAGGTCAAACCTAAGAGAAATTTTATTTAATCTTCCTATAATATATTGAAATGAGAAAGAACGAGGGTTTTGAATAAAAAATTCAAGAAATAATAATTATGAAAATAATAAATTGATATATCATTAAATCAGTTCAAGGGTCCATACATCCATTCCTATAAATATATTGATCATCGAAGTAAAATAAATATTCTTTCACGTCAAGTAAATAAATTTGGTATCCTTAAAGATGAGAAAAATCAATGAAATTACGAGTACATTAATTAGAAAAAGCTATTTAATCAATTTATTACCATCAAACAAATGTAATATTGAAAGCAATTTTCATTCAATCGGCAGTAGTTTTAGGAATCAGATTTTCACCTATATCTAGAGATTTATAACTCCAAATTATGCACGATCAGTTTTCCTTCTAAGGTTCACCAATCCCATTTTGTTTTATTTAAAATCTTTAAAACCATGTCATGAAAAAACATATGCATTAACATAATTTACAACTATACTACATTTCATATATCGTAAATCATAATTATATTATCATTCGAATATTTCTTCTTTGATCGGCACTACTATCTAATTTCTTATCATAATTCATTCTTATAATTTTAATCAACTCTTCCTTACATGAGAAGTCAACACAACACAATGGTCCTTCACCTCTAAAGGCATCAATTTTCCTCAATTCTAAATTTCTCAACATTTTAAGCACACTTTATAATATAACTTAATTCTTTTAAGAATCATTTTCCTCAACACAATTACACACTAATTTATCACAATTTTGCTTAGTTAAACACAATTCTATTTCATTCAATTAATCCTTCATTGGTCGGCCATTGAGTCTTAAGGTCATATGATTTTCTTCATTAATTATTTTCAATTTAACATCCAATACAACATAATCTAACCCATATTCATCAATTTATAGTCAATTTATATTTTCCCTAAAATTTCATCATAAACCTTAACATTAAATTCATAATTTCCACCTCAATTGTTATTTATTTTGAATGAAATTACTAGATTAGATTTAGAATTTCTTATTGAATGATAATCTAGTCTTTGAATCCCAACCAATCAAAAAAAAATTGAGTCCCTCTTCTTTTTATTTTTGCTGTCGTCCACAGTGCAGTGTTTCCCCTTGGTTTCCTTCTCTTTTTCTCTAGTTTAAATGTTTAAGGTGCAGTGGTGAGTAATTCTCTCACACTCTCATTAGTCCCTTTGGTTTTCTATTGATTTTCCTTATAATTGTTTTGAATAAAATCAAGTTTTTCTCTCCTCTTCTCTACCTCTGCTGGTGCCGGCCATAAGAGAGAAGAAATGTCTTTTATATTAATGTGTTTTGGTTATTTTCAAATGTGACCTTATTTTTTTCCCATTATTTTAATTGATTTTTCTCCTCTTAACAAGTGTCTCATCATTTTATTTTATTTTATTTATTTTATTTTACTTTTCTAAATCTTAATTCAACCCATTTTATTTTGAAGTTAAATTTATTTTTAACTCGGGATTTACACAATCCATTAGGTAAGGTCTAACAGCTATGCATGCGTTAGGACTAGTTTATAAAATATATTCAATAGTTTCTCTTGACCCTTCATAATTTGTTGATTGATCAACCAATCATCCTAATTTAGATGAACATTATTAACAAAACATTAAAGGGTGGCTAAATTGAGCCACAACTACAAAATTTATTAGAATAGTATTTTATGTTTTGAGTTTTATTTTTTAATTTTACCCTCCACCAATCTAATTTTTTTTTTGTAAAAAATGTATACTTTAATATTAGGTTGTTTTAGAAATTAAGCTTTGCAAAAAAAAAAAAATTTCTTTTATGTTCGGTTATATATCTATCTTATAGATTTAGTTTTTTTTTTCTCAATTTCAACCTTCAATATTAGATCTATTAGAAATATGATTTTTTTTTATTGCTTTATATGAATATATCTCAATCTCATAACCCAGATTGAAATTTTAACAAGTCAACCTGAGTTGACTTGAGTCATTTGTATGAGCTATTTTTTCTAATTGATTTTATTTTTTTATTATCAGGTTGGCTCTATTCATTTTTGGATTCTTTTTTAATTGAGTATATTTAAATTGAGCTTGATAATTTTTTTCAATTTGTTTTCTATAGAGTTATCTTAATTCCATAACCTGAGTCACGATTTTGTAGATTAACCTGGTTGACTCGATTTATTTTTTGGTTATTTTTTAATTGAATGTCTTTTTTTTTAATTTCAACCTCCAACAACTCAATCTTGTTCTTTTTATTTAGTTTTTTTTTATTTCATCCTTCAATATTAGATTATTCAGGAATTGGACTTCGTAGTTTTTTCATTTTTTTCTGTAAAATTACCTTGAACTAATGGATTTAGTGTTTGTTTTCTCTCAATTTTAACCTTCAACATTATGTATGTTGAAAATTGAGCGTTGTCATTTTTTTATTTGATTTTTATAAAGTTATTTTGGTCATATAACTTAAGTCGCGAGTTTAATAAGTTCGCCCATGTTGATTTTTTTTTGTTTTTTTTAATTTATTTTTTTTATTTCATCCTTCAATATTAAGTTAGTTGGAAATTGAACTTTATAAATTTTTTTATATTTACTTTCCATTAGATTATCCTAATCTCATTACCCGACTTATTAGTTTGGCAAGTTGATCCAGGTAAGAAAAATTAATTTAACACATTTTTTTTTAATTTCATCCTACAAAATTATGTTGATTAAAAATTGACCTTCATAATTTATTTTAATTTATTTTATAAAATTATTAAAATGTCATAGTTAAGTTAAAAATTTGACAGATTAACCTGAATTAATTTAATATATCATTGTAGCTCAATATGTATCATATTTTGAATTTATGATTAATTTTTTTTATTATTATAAAACAAGTTATAAATATTTGGATATTTTTTTACATAAAAAAAAATTTAATCTAAACCACGTCACAACATGTTCCAATAATCTAATTTATTCCTGAATTCACACAAAGTCGTTTATGTGCATATAAATACCAAACTTCTTTGAATATATATATATATAAAATACAATTATCTTGATACAAAACAAATCCAACTGGCATTTTGCTTTAGAGATGGCAAACTTGATTCAAGCTAGCATATAGCATAGACGATCATGAATACATATATTTTAAGAAAACAAGGAATCAAGAAGAAAGATCAAAAATATAAATCACTGTCACCGTCCCCAAACCATTATTTCGCAGCAAAATCATTAATGCTAGTTTATGGCCAGATGCAAGCCCAAATCAAAAAACAGCATTCTCAAACCACAATCTTGAGACGGGATCTACAGGCCCTGATCAAGGAGGTAATCACCCAACCTCTCAACTATCATGTTACACTGTCCTGGAGTCAATGGCTCATCATAAATACCAAAAATAAGAGCTTGGGCGGTTTTCTTCACAGTGATGCCACCAGAACCCTGAAAAATGCATGACGCAACAACGTTGAGATATGAAAGATGAAGTTACTTCCCCTGATCATAGCACATGTTTAATAACATTCAAGAATTTCAATCCAATTTGTCCTTACAAATTGGTTTCTGCAAGCCACGGCTAAACCAGATTAGGTCAGCCTTCAATATTTCTAGAATTTTGAATAAAGACTGGGAAAATAGGCTTAATGAATAAGACTGGGAAAATACGACCAAAGTAGTAAGGACTTGCATAGGTAGTCAAAAAATTAAATTCTATTAGATTTAGTATTATTCATTCAAGGAGTTGGAGTAATGAATTTCAAGACAACGAGTTAACGGAGGGAAAGTTCTTAACATCATCAATAGCAGAAAAGCATTACGAACAGTCTTTATGGAACGAATCCTTGAGTTAAGAAAATGGAAAGTGAAAAGATCAAACCCTATAAGCACATTAATCATGATAAAGCAACAAGCATAAACTTAAAGATTTGTACGAATTATTTTAAGCATTAAATACGATTAAAGATTCAAAGTAAAAGGCCTTTATCTTGGGACACCAGCATTACCCTCTGTCATGTGTTACACAATAACATTCCACAACTTAAAGCATCCTCGTAAAGTTGACACCAAACCATGTCATCCATTAAAATGACTACACAATTGTCACTACTTTAAATGGCTAAATCTAGGCAACAATATGAATCATGCTAAATCACGGCAAGTATGAAAGAAAAAATAATATCAATTACTGAATTATCTCATGGTGAATGAGAACCTAGTATTAAAAATGAGAAATAATGTCGTACCTTCTTTCCACGAATCACAGCTCCAGGCTCTCCCTGGATCACCATGTACTTTGTGCCACCAATGTGCAACCCAGTTGGGGCTAGAGATCCAGGTTCATCAAAATCTTTCATGATGGCAGAAATCTCCTCAGGCTTATACTATAAACAACCAGTGATAAATCTTTAGGTCAATGACACATGAAACAGGAAAAGAAAACTGACGATACCACTCCAACTTATCAACTAGTTGAAACCATATCCAGCAAGAAAAGGGCATTCGACAACAGAAGAAATAGTGACAATAAATTCAAAAGAATAGCACAATCGAAACTCTGTATTCACATTACAAACAATGGTTAAAGAATTAATAAAATGATAACAAAATGTTTTTTGCAGGTCCAATCGCACACCATTAAATACAAGCTCAGAAAAATCATAGAAAAGAGAGAGAGAGAAAGAGAGAGAGAGAGAGACACCACATAGCATATCAGCTAACATTCTCACTGCATGGGAATGTTCATACACAACAAATCAGAACAAAGATTCAAATCATCCTTTTAAGAATGACATGAAAAGCAAAACCAGGTCGACAATCCATTTAACTCTGACAACGCGCATCCACTTACAATATATACATTATTATCATAAACCATTTCCTACAGCTAATGGGGCGCTATTCATATCCTTAAAAGTCAGAGCCAATCACAAACTGATTGCCAAATGCAGCATTTTACCCAAAAAAAAATCCATCTTTAAACAATTAACCGATTTTGTTCTCTTGAATCAAGAAAACCAAAGAAAGGTTAAAAATAATATTGAATGACAACAAAAGCATCACATTTCAATAGTTGATTGCAATTTGCAACAAAAAAGGATTAAAAAAAAAATCTAAACTAAATCTCTCAAAAATTTAAAACTAGAAAAAGCCAGATTCCTTAAATAATCCATCATTCCTAGTTAAATCAAACACAACAACCAATGACCAATCCAAACGAGAAACAAAGGAAGGAAATAATTGTGATTAAATAAGAGTAATGAATCAGATCCGATAAAATCTCAATCTAAATTATATTGAGACAGACAACACAATTTGAACAAAACAAAACAGATCAAGAAAAGACCACCTGAGGGAAAGTGGCGCTCTGAGCCCACACGCTGCCATCTTGGCCGATGATGGCGGCAGCCGTCAGACGGTTACCCTCGATGTCGCACATCAGGTGATCATCAACGTATGTTTGCCACGACATTTTCGATCAACAAATAACTACCGTTGATTTCTTCGTTCTTTTGTTTTTCCTTCCGAATTTTTATCCCTTATGTTTTAGCTTCTCTTCTATTTTGAATATTTTTGGTTCAAAGAAGGGAGGTATTTATAGTGCTTTCAAAGCGAGACAGGGAGAGAGAGCATAATTAGTGGGCCCCAAATCAAGGGTGTGATTGATGATGTGGTGACTTGCTTTCTCATTGAATCTCCTCCCTACATTTCTACAATGATTCAATGAGTGCCATTCACGTTCTCCTCCTTCTCGCTCGCCTTTTTTTTTTTATTATTTCTTTTTTGGAAAACTCGCACCATATGAAGACACGTGGTGGTATATTCTTCACCAGCCAGTTCAATAATTCCACGTGGCAACTTCCAGGTCTAGTAAAATATCTGGTTGCATATAAAAGAAAATTACAGATGTGAGAATGTTCTCCGATGGAGGGGGGCGGCATTATCATCCATCTTTGATACTATTACACTCCTCTCCCTCTCCCTCTCCCTCTCCCGTGTGTGTGTGTCACAGATTTGATGTGTAGAAAGAAAAGAGACTGGAGTGACCTGCGCTGCCGCTTAAGCTGTGCTATTTTGAGAAATATTTTTCTCCATGTGGGAAAAAACTCGTAAAAACACCAATATTTTGGCAGCAGCGAGTCTGACTCTGACCATCCAGCCTTCCTTTCCTCCAGGCCACCTTTTTTTGTGACTAAAATTGTGACATGTCAAAGGGTGAAAAGCTCAGGCAGGTATTGTCAGATTGCATCACCTTATTTGGGGTGTCATATGCTTTTCAGCTAATTTAATTTATGATCCTGATCGAGTCAACATGATTTCCAAGGATTACTCGGTCCATGACTAAGTTTAGAATGGAATAAAAACACATCACAACGTAACTCAAACAAATCCCGAATATATATTATGTCACAAGGTTGAACAGAGCTTTCTCCTTTGGATGCTTGAAACCACACCAAAATTCATATGCTCAGAAGTCTCGTGTCTCAAGCAATCTTGATTCTCATGTAAATAAAATGTAGAATCAAATATCCATTTCCTTGAGCTCACATCATTTTCTGCAGCATCTTTCAATCAAGAAAATATTGCATAATAGTCAATATTACAAAAAGGGAATTACCAAAAAGCAGCACTTGCTGTATGTCTATGGAGCCTGAAAATTCCCAAGTGCACTTGACAACGACCATTGCAAATACGGTCCAGTTTGCTAAACTTGCAAACTGCTTAACAGAGAAAGACACATCAATGTTCTCGGCAAGGCAACTAATATACAGCCTCATCTGCCAAGAAAAAAAAAAAAAAGTTGTGTACCATCAACAGAAGTGGGTGAAACTATTCAAGTTTGAGAAAAGGTGCATACCAGCATTGTCATCCTCCATGTTATAATCGTCTTCATCATCATCAAAATCAATATTCTGCGAGATCATAGAGTGGATAACAGTTTGTTAAAACATTTACTTGCCAACATATAAGTTTATAATGAAGCCTTTTAAGAATGCACAAGTTAGGTGTGTATAGTGTCACATACAAAAACATTAGTCCCTCTAACAAACATCAAGAAGCTCTTGAACTGATCTCTAACATTATTTCATATTAAACTAGAATCCACACAGAATCGTAATATTTCCCATCTCATAATATATGCTCAACTTTAGATAGCTAATGAGTGAACTTTAGTTGTACAAATTAGCAACTTAAATATTATATTTTTCAACAAAATTTCTCATAGTGCTACTTAATTGGAGTTCCTGCAGGCAACTGGGAGGTTGCAAATGTCCAACCAACGGCACGCTACATCTGCTCCAATAGGGGATAAACAAATTCATTAAAGATTCTAGAGCGCTGTCTACACATAAAACAAGGCCACCTATTTGTAGAAGCTGATAAAACAAGGCCACCTATTTGTAGAAGCTGATTCAAAAACTAAAATCTCAAACTTTTCCAATGTTATGTTATTTTGTCAAAAGAGATGCAACACATATGTTATGTTATTTTCCAATCATTAAAAAACTAGCTGGAGACTCCCTTATTATGAGCCACATATAGGGATTATCCATTTAAATTCTTTAGATCATGCAATCATTTAACTTGACAATCATGGAGACAGTCTTCGTCAGAGAGTCCATCTCAATGGAATTAATTTAAAGGCTGGAATGGAATACCTTCCATAAAAAAATCTTGTTCAAACGGAGTCTCAATTTTCCTAGTACCATTTACATCTATTTCTTGACCATTCTTGGTGATGGCATAATAAGTTGCCTATATGGCATAGAAATGAGATGTTATTATATCATGGGGATAGCTGAGGCTGACAAAGAATGCTACAATCCTGAATCACCGAAGCTACTCAAGAGCAAGAAAAAAGCTGATGCAAAATCAATAGATATACACAGGACCCTGTGTTTGCTGAGGGAACCTGATTATAATCTCCATCATCATATTCATCATCAGGTTCTTCTAGTTCTTCATCTTCATCTTCCTCGTCTTCGTCTTCTTTCTTTTCCATTTGAACCTTTTCAGCTTGGCCCTAAATGCATGAAAGGATCACCAACTGACCAACAAATTACCACATAAAGGCAAACAATGGCATGTGGTATAAAAACTTTTGATTTTAACTCAAAAAACGAAGGAGAATAAAACAAGAAAAAAACTTAATTCTATAGGGGCTTCATGTAAATTGTCAGAAGTATTAGTTGCAGTCATTTTGACCAAATAGTGTAGGTAGCAGGTTGGCAGATGATTGAAGGTTTTTACCTCATACATCAATTCACGCTTCTCATAATCATCCAACTTCCTCAAGTCTGTAACACAAGCATCTAAATCAATTTGAATAAAGATTTGAAGAACAAAAGCATCTCAAGCATATCTAACTTCAGCAGGTCTATCATACAAACATCTAAATCAGTTTAAATAGATACTCAACAACTCTTCTAGCTGTACGAAGTGCTGAGTGTGGGTAATTCTAAAGAACAGATGTCACTCACTGACAAGGTAGCAAATCATAAATTACCCAATCAGATAGTGTAAAGCATAGGCAACCCATCAAAATCACTAGCCAAGGAAAAACATTTCTTCAAATTATGACAACCAGCAGGTGTGATCAAAATTAATAATTTATATTTAGTTGTTTATATCATTCATTAGAATTCCTAAATATATAAAATCAAGCTCAAACAACTCATAAAGCCAAGAAAACCCAACTTCAGCCACAAACAAATTAAATAGTGGGTGACATGTTTTCTTTTCAATAAACAATTATTTCAAAGCTTGTATGAAATAATAGGATGACTGTATAATTGTGGTGCAACTTAATATTATCCATCTCCTGACTATGGTTGAATAAAATCCAAGGACCAAGAAAGTTTTCCAAAAGTGTAACGCTTTACATGTTTAGCTATCCTTCCATGAATCATCTTCAACGGCACTGCTGTCTACTTGACAGCTTGTAGATATATCATAAATGCATATTGTCAAGGAATCTAGTGGATCATAAATAAGAAGCAAGAACAATCCGAGTGCTTCAAAAGAAGCTGTCTGCATTACAGCTAACAAGGTCCAGATATATGTGAAACAGAGAAAAATATGAAATACAGTTTGTATGAGAATAAAAGAATAGCCAACTATGCCTTATTCCCCAATATAAAGAATTATCTGTCAATATTAGATCCAGTATATATCTAATATATGTGAGATAGACAATAATGTTTCTCAAAAAAAAAAAAACCCACAATACTGATGTCAATTTCACTTATTGTAGCAACCGTAGAAATGAGCCTCCCGACCGATCCCCCAGGAGGTCGGCCTTATCTGCATGAGGGATCAGATCCTCTATCCATCTTTCTAATAGATTTATAAGCAAGCCTTGAGTGCATGAGATGAATTTAGACTTTGCAGTTTTTCTCATTTGGAAAGGGAGTTTAGATTAAGGCCACATCTACAAACAACTATGAGTAAATAAAGTAAGACCAAATCACATCTCACCTGCTGTCCACTTCACTTTTTTGTTTGGCCGCTTCCTATTTAAACCTGATTATCGTTGCATAAAGAACCTCTTAGCATGATTAGAAGCACCATTGAACAGAGAGGGGAAAACTTATAAACATGCATAACACACGCATTGCTCTCATATTTTGTAATTTCAGATTGCAAACCTCCAATCAGTTCATGATTAGAAGCACCATTGAACAGAGAGGGGAAAACTTATAAACATGCATAACACACGCATTGCTCTCATATTTTGTAATTTCAGATTGCAAACCTCCAATCAGTTCTTTAGGAAAATTTTTAGACGTGAGCTGTAAGAATTGGTCGAGTGAATCACGTTCTGATGTGATCCTTGGCTTCCCCCTGTCTGAAAATCTTTCTATGTCCATGCTCTGGATCTCTGATATCACATTCAGAGGAAATGAAAATTTGTAAAGCATCATAGATTAGGCCACTTAATGTCTTGGAACATTGTTGGCAGAAAAACACCGCCCAGTTGGTGTGCACAAGGTAGAGGACTAAAATTATGACTACATTGCTAAATACTCTCTAATAAAAGTGACGCATAAAGTTAAACATTCTTGTCTGAAACATACAACAATTAAGATTAAACACTTGAGGTTGGAACAGCAAGAAGTTTTTTTTTTTCCCTAATTTCATACAAATGTGAAGCTGTGGATCTTAATTTTAAAAGTACAATATTCATTGATACTAGGCACATTGTCCTCTAACTGGGTTTGAAGATAAGCTTTTCAGCACAACATATTTGAAATATTTTCAATATGCTATGCAGGTAGAGACTTGATGCTAATTGATTTTTTAAGAGTTTGTCCCTAAACTATTAGCCAGTCAGCTGCCCAAAAAAAAAAAAAGTTCATGAACTTGATTGATCAATCTCAATATACCACAACCGTGATACTTCCAGGGAAAAACTGCCAAGAGATCAATGATAATGGGAAAGAACTAAAGAAAAAAAGGTAATATGATGGTGTCAAAGATGTAAGAAATTGAACAGTGTCCAAAGTATTTAGCTAAATCAGGTTCTTGTTTGATATCCTAACCTTTTTGTGTATAGTAATGATAATAGTGAATCAAGAAACCAGAAGTAATTTTAGCTTCCAATTTTAAGACATGTGATCTGTTCTCATAATCGAAATTGGTTATAAGAAATATGTAAGGAATTAATTCATTCAACGAAAAAAGGGGAGAGGAATTTGAGTCCCAAATGTTCTTTGCAAACTACACTGGTTTTACAAACCAGTGCTATCAACCACTCAGCAACCTCTCAGGAATAAATGTGTGTGTGCGTGGATTTCTTCTTCTGCCTAATTGAAGTTTGAACATTTGAAAGAAAGGAGAAAAAATAAAACTCCATCTGTACTGACTAAAAGGTAAACCATACACAATTTACAGCAAATACGCAACAAAAGAAGTGAATGAAAATAATAACACATCAGTAATATCTTGTCCAAACCCATATCCTCAAGCAAAAGGGAAAAATCTCTTATTTCTATGATTGACCTACTTATTTGGGAAACAAGATACTAAAAAAGTGGTCTAAGAGTTCCATGCTTACCCTTTGAAACAATCTCCTCAAGATAACAAGGAGAGGATTTGAAATAGTTTGTCAACCTTGAATTCCAAACAACTAATGCCCTTTCCTCCTTCACATTTTTGGGATCAGGTAATTCAATTTCCTGGAATAGCAAAATTCTTTTTCAGGGAAAACAACATAAAGAAAGACATCCCATTACATTTCTCTATCGAATAATAGCAATCGATGCATTTTTTTGCATTGAAACTACAAACATTGGAAAACAGAAACACAAGATAGATGCCTTACAAACCAAAACATAAACAGTACAAGGATATTTTTTAAGAGAAAAATTGCAATATTCACAAAAGATAAGTTCATTTCGTCTCCGTAGAAACACACCAACTCAACCATCATCTACTTCAAGAAACTCTGAATCATATGAATGATTTTTTTTTCCCGAATGAACTTCTAAGAAAAGTTTTAACCCAGCAAAAATGAACCCAGTACTTCCAAGTTCCTCTTTGGCCTGTCTTTCGTCTATTTAACAAATTCCATAAAAGAATCATTGCAACCATAGTTCGAAAGTTCACAAGTTTCAAAACCCATAAATTAAAAAGGAAATTACATAATTCAAACTAAACCGACTAAGTTTAAACTGCAAAATTATATCAAAAGAATTACTAGCAAAGAATAAATAACAAAAAAAATAAAAATAAAGAGAAGACTGACATACAGGAAATAAATCAAAGGGCTCTTGCCTTGCATAGCTAAAACCACCACCGCCTCCAAATCGTCCTCTCCCTCTCCCTCTATAAGCCATCTCTGCACTTCACTATAGCTTTGTTTCCGAGAAGAAAGCGGTTAAAACTAATTCTAGTTGCTACACTAGAAAAGGAAATGGCATGAGAAGTGCAGCAGGGTGGCTTGGCTGATCAGTCGCTCGCTGCCATCCACATTGTTATTGATTCATTATTAACAACAAAAACTAAAAAAAATTAGGTTTTTTTTTTTTGAGACCCTTTGTTAACTTTTAAAAGTATGGTTTGTATTTCAAAGTCATTTTACCTTAAAAAAAAAATATATATATATATATATCTTCCATTCAAACATATTCTACTTTACCGCTTATTGTAACATATTATTTATTAAAATAATATTTTTTTAATTTTTTTATTAATGTTTTTTTATTTAAATAAATTTTATTTTTTAACATTAAATTTATTTTTTATTAGGTTGTTCTATTTTCATTTTAACTTCACTCAATATTTTTTTAATTGATTTTTTTAATTAATATTTTTTTAATTTTATCATTCAACTTTAGATTTATTTTTTATTAGGTTATTTTACTCTCGCGACATGAGTTATAGATGTGACGGATTAACCTAGTTGACTCTAGTTTTCTTTTTCTTTTTCATAATAGACTTTTCTTCTTGATTTCATTTGAAAATTAGACTTCATGATTTGTTTTGTTATTATTTCTAATAGGTTATCCTAACGTCCCGACCCGAGAATTTTGTTTAACAGGTTAACTCGAGTTGACTCGAGTAGTTTTTTTTATGTTTTTTTAATTAATTTTTTTTCCAAATTTATAATTCAATATTGAGTTGGTTGGGAATTGAGCTTTATAATTTATTTTGATTTAATTTTTATGGGGTTATTCTAATCTCATGACTAAAGTCGCAGGTTTTGGAAGGTTAACCCATGTTAAATCAAGTTGTTTTTTTTTATCTATGAGGTTATTTCAGTCTCATAACCCTGGTGATATGTCCTTTAATATTGGATTTGCTTTTTATTATGTTGTCTCAATCTCATGATCCTCGTTGTGAGTATGACGAGTCAGCTTAATTGGCTTTTTTTTTTCTTTTTATTAATTAACTTTTTTTTTCAATTTTATCATTTAATACTGTGTTTGATTGGGAATTAGGATTCATGATTTGTTGTGATTTGCTTTTTATTAGGTTACTCTAACATCATGACCCGAAAATGATGCTCAGTAGATTAACTTGGATTGACTCAAGTTATTTTTTGTGTTATTTTTTTAATTGATTTTTTTTTCAAATTCCATCATTCAACATTGGATCCGACAAGGTCAATTGAGAATTGAGCTTTGTAATTATTTGATTTTCTTAATATGGATTATCTCGGTCTCATTACTAGAATAGCAAGTTTGGCAAGTTAACCTTGGTTAAATGAAATTTTTTTTTCTATAAGATTATCTTGATCTAATGATCTGGATTATAGGTTTGGTAAATTGAATCAGGTTGTTCTGTTATGTTCTTTTTTCATCTCATTCTTCAATATTGAGCTGATTGATAACTGAGCTTCATAATTTGTTTCGATTTGCTTTCTATAGGGTTATCTCAATCTTATGATCTGAGTTGTTGGTTTGACAGGTTAATTCGGGTTATTTTTTATTTTTTTAATTCATTTATTTTTTTCATTCCATTCTTCAACATTGAGTTGATTAAGAATTGAGTTTCATAATTTATTTTGATTTGTTTTCTATTAAGTTATCATGATCTTATAACTCAGGTCATGGATTTGACATGCTAACCTGAGTTGACTAAGTCAATCCAATATGCTGTCAGTCAAACTTACCAGTCATTTGAGTTGCTTCTAGTTTAATTTTTTATTTTTTCCACTAGAAAAAAAATATTATCAATGTCTAAACAGTCTTTTATACATTTTAATTTTTTTTATTTGACTCGTAGTATAGCACGTGTCAATGATCTAGTTTTAGCAAAAATAGCTTAGAAAGTAATATCTCTCTAAAAAAAATAACTCTTATAATGAGTCATAAATATTTTATTATTATTTTTTATTATCATTCAAAATATATATGATATGAATATTTAAGTTTATGTTATTTCATGTTGTTAATTGCTTTTAAATTATGTTAAAGAATTTTCTAATGACATTTTTTAAAATTATTTTTTATTATAGTAGAATTTAAAAATAAAATACATACTCTTAAATAAATAATTTAAATTTAAACAATGCATACTAATTAAAAACACTACTACTTCATTTAGCTAATATCTCTATTTTACGCATCTCATAATATTGAGTCAAATATGAAAGCATGCTTGTCATATTTATCAACATCATTCTCTCTTCATCTTTTTGTTGTCTCTATAAAATTTATTCTTTCATTATAACAATCTTGTCTTTATCTGTTTTGCCTTGTCGTGTTTTGCATTTGCTTTCTCTTTCTTCAAAGCTTATGTTTTTTCATAAATTTCCATCTTTTATCTTCCATTTTCATTTTATGTTATTTATAATCCTCTAAGACCGATCCAATATAGGAACTTTGTGGTACCTTTATCCTTTTTAACTTGCTTTTCATTATTTTTCTACCTATTGTTCTCCTCATATTGTTGTTGTCACCGAGTACAACATCATATTTTTCTAAGTTAATTGAACTTTGAGTAAGAGGAGAATAAGTTCTAGGAATTGCATTTCTAACATTTTTGGACTTTTTTTTTATGAATTTTTATAATCCATTTAGGTTGGCTCTTCAATTTCTCTAAGTAATGTTCAAACAAAGAATGGTTGATCTTGAATTTTATTATATGCAATCCCCGCTCAATTGACCTAATATTAAAGCACATTGAAATGCATTAGTTAAAAAATGTTGACAAATTAAATGAATTTAAATATATGAGTTTTAAATTAACAATACCTTATCTTCATTAGTGAAACCACTTTAGTTTTTATTTTTTATTTGGGTATAGTGTAAGCAAAATTTATTCATCGTTAGTTGAATGGTCGTCTAACGATGCATTAGAAACTTGATGTATGCTCGAATATAAAATTCTTGTTTTCGTTGTAGTTGTCATGAATTCTTTTCCAATATGTCTTACTTTTTTATTCATTTCCACAAATTGGATCCATGCTAGTGTTGATACATGCTTGATACAGTTTAGGTTCAACTTTGAATTCCTTATAGTAAGCATTCAATTATGTGTTTCAGATTAGATGTTGATACGATTTAGTGTATGGTTCAGCTTTGGGTTTTTCATGGTGAGTTTTTACGTAGGGATGCATTCGGTCAGATTGCTTGTTTTCGTTGTAGTTGTCGTGAATTCTTTTCCAATATGTCTTACTTTTTTATTCATTTCCACAAATTGGATCCATGCTAGTGTTGATACATACTTGATATGGTTTAGGTTCAGCCTTGAATTCCTTATAGTAAGCATTCAGTTATGTGTTTCAGATTAGATGTTGATACGATTCAGTGTATGGTTCAACCTTGGGTTTTTCATTGTGGGTTTTTACATGGGGATGCATTCGGTCAGATTGAGGTTCTTATGGATGATGGGTTTGACTCAATTCTTTTGGTGGGTAGTTCAGCCAAATCAGGACAAACTATACTTAAGATGATTTTGGGCAATAAATAAAGTATATTTGAAGTGTATTTTGAGTCTGATTTGGTCCCTATTAATTAATATAGGTTTGGGCCACATGAAATTCAAAGTTAGCTTGGGTCAATTAAGATTTTGAGATCAGATCATATTTGTTTGGGATTGATTTTCTAATTCTATAAGGACTTAAATTAGCAAAATATTCTTTTAAAATTCAAGAAAATTTCGTTCATTATTCTCAAACTGATGCGAACCTTTTGATCATGTAGTCAAGCAATCCCCAACGAAAATTATACTTACCCAAAGAAAGTTGAAAATCAGGTTTGAGAAGTGTGATACAATGAAAACTTGTTCTAAGGCACCGATACTATTAGAATTAAATTGAATGATGTCATAAGGTCAATTATACCTTGATAAGTCAGATTTGATCTTTGTCCCAGCAAAGATAACATATTGCATCCCGCAAAACACAAGTTTATTATATAAATTCATGGCTACCCGCTTTTCATCATACAAAACACTTATATAATGCTTCAAATAACCCTAATGGATCCCATATATGGGCTGATTTGAGTACACTTATAAAATTGATCCAAATAAATAATAATAAATCAAAGACTAAAAAGAAAATAATAAAAATTTAAAATTAATATCCTAGATATACTAGAATTAGATTTGTCACCCCTAAAAAGTCTCAACTAGACTATAAAATCTTATTTGAATGTAGAATTAATTATAAAGTCTTTTTGACTTGTTGTGCTTGATTTCCTTGTTTTACATGGACAATTAATGAAGAAAATCTCTCTTTTTCATACATGCCAATTTAGTTTTCTTCCTAGACTAGGAGAATCATTAATTAATCCTTCCTAGTTTAAGAAATCAGATCTAGTAGCCCCCTTAGCATCCTTTGTTGATTATGAATCTTCTTTCTTTGTTGATAAATATTCTCCTAAATAATAAGGAAAATAATGAATGAAATTACCTTGAATTTTAGAAAAATATTTTACTGATTTAAGTTCTTGTAGAATTAGAAAATCAACTTCAAACAATTTTGATATGATCCGAACATCTTAATTAACCCAAACCAACTTTGGATCTCTGTGGCCTAAAGCCATATTCATTAATAGGGGTCAAATCAAACTCAAAATACACTAAAAAAAAACTTTCTTTGCTGTCTAAAAATATTTCATGTATAACCTGTCCTGATCTGGCCGAATTACCCACCAAAAGAATTGAGTTGAACCCATCGTCCATAAGAACCTCAATCTGACTGAATGCATTTCGAGGTAAAAAGCCATAATGAAAAATCCAAGGTTGAACCATATACTAAATTGTATCAATAATCAATTTCAAACACAAAACATAACTGAATGTTTACTATAACGAATCCAAGGCTGAACTTGAACTGTATCAAGGAGGTAGTTGTGATGCTGAGATGGCGGTAGTAGTGTAGAATGTGGTACTGAGGTGGTCGTGAAAAAAAAGATAGTGAATGAGGAGGTGGTGGTGGTGGTGGTAAAAAAAGAGCAATGATGAGGGGAGATGGTGGTGGTGGTGGTAAAAAAGGACAATGATAGGGGGAGATAGTGGTAATAATTTAAATAGTTAAATGATATTGTAAATGAGTTATTATTTATAAAATATTTTATGAAAGTTTTTGAGCTAAAAATATTTTTCATATTAAATGAACTAAGTTTGAAATTTAATTATAAAATATTTTATTTTGATGACATAAAAATATTTTCTAGAAACAAGCATCAAGGGAACTTAAAAAACAATTTTTTTAAAATATTTTATACAAAACAAAAATATTTTAAATTTAATATTCAAAAAATGACTTGATGAGATAGGGGGAGAGAGGAAATCTAGCAAGATGAAATGACGTTGAAAAGGTGAGAGTAGAAATACCACACCAATGAAGAGACATGTTTTATAAAAATTAAATGGGATGAATTTTATTTTCTTTTATTTAACGTGTCATAGTACTTGGATATGTCTTCCTGTGGCACCCAAAACTTGCGAGTCATTGTCAATAATGAGTATATCTTGAGATTCTCAAAGCATTATTTGTCCAGGCTAAAAGTTGCATGTAAAACCCACCGGCGCTTCAACAAAATTCTACAAAATTAGTCTCAAGTTCTTGTGTCAGGATATTTACAATTTCATGAACAACTTGTTATAATATATTTGTTATACCCCAGAATTAGTTGTTGCCCATGAACTGTGCTTATAATGTGTTTCTTACACCATCCCAAATTAGCAATCAGCAACTAGCGTTATAATATATTCATGGCTATTGCTCCACATCCATGGACTATTATTTTTGGAAGATTTCTTGTTGGTGGAGGAGTTGGGCTCGCATCCTTCCCCAATTTAATGCGTTTAGGGCTGCATTTTAGATTCATTGTTAGTAGTGATAAATGAAGGCTCGATGTGACAGACTTTCTCCAATTCAATGCATTTTAAGTCGTTGCATTTGTTGCATTAAAATTGTCCACTACATCAACTCAAGTTATTTTGCACATCGATATGATTCGGGTTTAATTTTAAATTTTTTTTTAGTAAATATTCAGTTATATATTTGAGATTAGTTGTTAATACCATAGTTTTGAAACCCGGACCAGCCCGGCGGGTCAACCCGGGACTCGGCCGACCTGAGCCTGAAACTGGTCCGGGTCTAAGTAAAAACCCGTCGGGAAGTTGGCCCGGCAAAACCCAGTCAACCCGGAACCCGGGCAAACCCGGCTGAAACTCGACCTCTTTTTTTTATAAATATACATAGCCGTGAAACGACGTCGTTTTGGCCTTTACGATGAAGATGAACATACATAATTGCAACAGAAAGAAAACCTAATTACAGACAAAGATGAACATACAAAATTGC
>Ga0325414_1001204_pt1 | contig 24400 bp, 17 predicted proteins | sample PopdelMetagenome_8_FD_206183 | JGI IMG/M metagenome (GOLD analysis project Ga0325414, IMG submission 206183) | Populus deltoides microbial communities from Bellville, Georgia, United States - Leaf-PdKOR-R3 | ecosystem: Host-associated > Plants > Phyllosphere > Phylloplane/Leaf | place: USA... | reverse complement strand
TCAAAGCATTTAGTTGGTTCAAATGAACCACATCATCAAAAACAACAAGAACTCTTTTGTGACAAAGCCGTTCCTTGATGAGAACCATTCCTCTATCAACATTATTGATAGTTCCAGCATTTTGTTTTAAAATATCATGAAGAATATGTTCTTGTAAAAGAACAAGACCATTCGATTGTTCTGATGTGTCATTGATATTCGAAAGAAAACAGCTTCCCTCAAATCCATAGCAGAGTTGATTAAATACAACTTTTGCTATAGTCGTCTTTCCTATTCCTGGCATCCCATGTATGCCCACAATGCGAACCTCATCTGTCGCAGCACTTAGGAAGTCACTAATAGTATGGACAAGGCGATCAATACCTAATAGGCGAGTAGCAACATTTAGGTTCTTGGGATCCAATTTATTCAACACATCCTTGACAATCACTTGGATAAATTTTGATTCATGGCTGTTCATTGACAAAAACAACTCATTAATAGAGAGACAATTAAGTATGCTGAAAAAATATTTTGTTGTTTCACATGGTAAAATCTAATGTATAATTACTCCATAAATGCGTGCAAGTGAATCTTAGAGAGAAATGTCATACCCATTTTCCATAGCATTGAGATTCCATCCACTTAGATTTCCAGCCTCTTCAAGAGCTTTTCTCCATTCCTTCACCTTCTGTTTAAAACGTTCTTCATGGCTATCAAATGCTTTTGCAAAACTGCCGGTCTGTTTTCTCACATCTGAAGGATCAATGTCATAGAATACAGGAAGAACAATCTGACCAGTTTTCCTGCTTTTGCACTCAAGAATCTCTACAAGTACATTAAGACACCATCTAGAAGAAGCATATCCTTTTGAGAAGACCACTATATATATCTTTGATTCTTGAATTGCCTTGAGGAGATGTTTGGAGATTTCTTCACCTCTAGGAATTTCATTATGATCTCGAAAAGTGAGGATTCCTGCTTTGACTAAGGCAGTATATAGATGATCTGTAAAATTCTTGCGATTATCTTCTCCTCTAAAACTCAGAAATACATCATAGGCCCCTTTTGGTCTAGATGAAGATTCTGGCTCTGTCATGGAAGCTGCAGAAATTATGGCACAATAAATTAGCAATGCAGCAATGAATTGGAGAAGGAATCTGCTTTCTTGTAATTACTAGCAAGAAATGCATGTAAGGCGATCACCAGAGGCAATACATATGAATGTGCTGAGATAGAACTTTCACAGAAACAAACGGATTGATGATATTGTCAGTGGAATTCTTCATTTCTGACCATTGTTCAACACTTTCATCATTTATCAGTGGATTATCAGTAAGTCAAAAGATATTTGCTAGGATATTCCAAAATTTAGTGTTCTTTCATTTAGTGATTACCAGACAGATTCAATAGACAATAAATTACATGAGAACACTCATGGGTACATTAGATAGGACTGAATCAGACCAGGAACTCCAACAAACAAACCCTTTGTCTTTCTCCTTCCACTAAATATGCAAAAGCATCTTTATCCCAATCAGTGACCACATCATTGTCATGTCACCTGACGCGTCACCCGCCACGTGTCAGGACACGCCATCTACCATATCATCTACCAAATCTCCATCGGCCACGTCATCAGTGGAATGCAAGAAGCATGAGGTTACATGCTGGGCTACCTCCATCATTTTGGTCCGGAGTACTTGTTAATACTGCAGTCTACTTGATCAATCAATGACCTTCTGTTCCTATAAATTTTAAAATTCCAGAAGAGGTTTGGACAAGAAAGGATGTAAAACTTTCACACTACAAAGTATTTGGTTGTGTTTCTTATGTACACATAGATTCTGAAGCTAGAAGCAATCTTGATCCAAAGTCTAGAAAATGTAACTTTATTGGATATGGAACTGATGAGTTTGGATATCGGTTTGGGATGAGAAAAATCGAAAAATTATCAAAAGTAAAAATGTCATATTCAATGAGAAGGTGATGTACAGGGACAATGATGCAGCAGATTCAGGTAGGCCTAAACCAGAAACAAAGACAACTGAGGTAGTTGATGTGGATGATATTGCTGAAAGCATTGTGCAAAATAGTGGTCAAAAGACTCAAAACGAAGAAAATGTTGATCCATATATAGAGCCATAGACTCTAGTAACGGTACTCAGAAGATCTTCCATAACTATCAGACCTCCATAATGTTTCTCACCATTATTGAATTACATCTTATTGACACAGATAATGGTGAGCCACAAAATCATGATGAAGCCATGCAAGTTGAAGAATCAAGGAGGTGGGAGTCGGCTATGAAAGATGAAATGGATTCCTTGTTATGGAATCAGACATCGGAGCTAACTGAACTACCTATAGGAAAGAAAGCTTTGCATAATAAATAGGTGTACAAGATAAAAGAAGAACACGACGACAGCAAATGATACAAAGCAAGACTAGTCGTGAAGGGAATTTTAACAAAAAGAAGGTATTGACTATACATATATCTTTTCTCTTGTGGTGAAACTTACAACAATTAGATTGGTCCTGGGAATTGTGGCTGCAGAAGATCTACATCTTGAGCAGTTAGATGTGAAGACTGCTTTCCTTCATGGAGACTTAGAGGAAGACATCTACATGAAGCAGCCAGTGGGTTTTTCAGAAAAAGGAAAAGAGAATATGGTTTGCAAGGTGACAAGGAGTTTGTAAGGCTTGAAACAAGTTCCTAAGCAATGGTATAAGAAGATTGACAGCTTTATGTGCAATAATGGGTTCATGCGACTGCAAGCAGACCATTGTTGTTATGTGAAGAATTTTGACGACTCCTGTATCATCTTATTGCTATATATGGATGACATGCTAATTGCAGGATCTAGCATCTATGAGATCAATAAGTTAAATTAAGAAGCAATTGTCATTATAATTTGAAATGAAGGACTTGAGAGCTGCAAAACAAATCCTTGGTGTCATCAGGGACAGAGGTAACGGTACCCTGAAGCTTTCACAAGAAGAGTATGTTAAACACACCCTTGGCTAGTCATTTCAAACTAACCAAGGAGCAATCACCGAAGACAGAAAAAGAAAGGAGCTACATGAGCATAATTCCTTATGCATCAGCAATCAGAAGTCTTATGTATACCATGATTTGTACAAGACCAGCCATTGCATATGCAGTGGGAGCTTTGAGCAAATACACGAGTAATCCTGGCAAACAACACCGGGAAGCGGTCAAATGAATTTTAAGATATCTGAAAGGTTCTTCAGATATACCTCTTTGTTTCACAAATTCAAACTTGAAGCTTCAAGGTTATGTGGATGTCATTTCGCTGGTGCTATTGATAGCAGGAAACGCGCTATAGGGTTTGTGTATACTTTGGGTAATATAGTTGTATATTGGGCTTTGAAGCTACAAAAGATTGTTGTTCTATCTATAATAGAAGTTGAATATGTGGCTGTAACTGAAGCTGGAAAGGAGATGGTTTGTTACAAAGCTTCTTGGATGAATTAAGCAAGAAGCATCATAAAGGCACTATACAATGATAGTAAGAGTGTTATTTTTCTTGCAAAAAATCCGGCCTTCCATTCCAGGACAAAACACATACAATTGAGATATCATTTCATTCGCTCTCTTCTTGATAATGGTCAGTTGACACTTGAGAAGATTCAAGGAAGCGAAAATCTTGCTGATATTCTTATAAAAGAAGTAACGATAGAAAAACTGAAGTTGTGCAAAGCTTCAGTTGGTCTTCAAGGATAGAAGACAGGTGAGATGCCTTTTGTCTCTAAGCGGGAGATTGTTAATTAATGGAGAACAAAAGGCACACCCCACCCACTTCCTGTCCAGCTAGCTAGAAATGGAAGAAATGATGACAGGTGAGATGTCTTTTGTCTCTAAGTGAGAGATTGTTAATTTTGGAATTTCTGGAATATAATAGTTAGCTGGTGGGATCTTTCATGATGCATACCTCATTCCTTGGATGATTTGTTTCAACAATGGCAGGGATTGATTGATGGAAAGTTTCAGCGTAAGGTGTGGCAAGGATTTTTCGATGGAATAGTCTGGCTTATTTGGCATACTAGGAAGAAGTTCATATTTGAAACTATCATTTCAGAGTGGCAATATGTTTTCTGTCTTTTCTTTCACAAGGCTGCATCTTGAATTTGTTCCTATAATTCTAGTTTTATATATAGTAGTATGGATCTGTTAAGAAAGAGGGAGTGTGTATCAATAAGGAGTAATGAGTGTCTGTAATTTATAACGCTACTTTCTTCCATAACTTTTGTTTTATCTGTTCTTTGTTATGCTGGATTTCCATCTAATAGTTGGCCAACTTAATAAATTTCCTTGATTTTCATAATATATGTATATATAGATGGACAACAAATCATGAACTTACAAATCATAAAATAAATAAACTGATGTTGATTGCTACTTCAATAATAATTACTAGGAAACTAAAATTCCTTTTGGTTTTACTATTTATCTAGACATAGATCACTGTGGATTGAAGTAGTGTAATGATGGAATTGTCCTTGCCAAAGAAACTTGTTAAACATGCAATTAGGGGTAGGATTGTCTTTCCAATAGATGCAAATTATTATTTATATTCAGAAATGGCTACCGCGTGTTGGGCATGCGCAAGCGGGTGGGTGTCATCCATGTCATTCGGTGGCGTATGCTACCCTAGAACAGAATCGAGAGTCTCTTTACAGGGTGTTTTTCGATGCACCTTGCCACCCCAAGCATAATGGCAAGGTGCATGTGCCGAGGAGGCCCATGAAGGAGCTCCGGACGGGGTTTTTTCCCTCCCTCCCTCTCTACCCTCTCTCCTCATAGAAAAATTATGTTGCCCATTGCAAAAAAAGTGGGCCAGACATGATTGTCAGATCCAAGTAATGTGAGTCTGACATGTTACCAAGCTCAAGTAAAAGTGGGTCAGTCACGTTTGCCAGACCCAAGCAAACTTGGGTTAAGCATCTTTGATTATAAGATGTATTTTAACTATTGAATAGTGGGTCTGACAACCACACCAAATCCAAACTACTTGGGTCTGGCGTGGTTACCAGATCCAAGTATCTTAGGTCCAGCGTGGTTGCCAGACCCAAGCCACTTGGGTTTGACACCATTACCAGACCCAAGGTCCTTCGCTCTGGCAGACCCAAGCAACTAAAGTTTGATAGCCCCTACGCCAGACTCAATTACCTCTTTCTTTGGTCACTATAATTTTAAATTTTAAAACATCCACTTTGATGTTATGATGTTTTGAATTAAAAGAGATAGAAAAAGGCAATAAAGCCCTTGAAGGCTTAAAGAGTAAGTATAATTAAATGAGGGGTATTGTGGTAATTGAACAATAGTTGATAAATATAAATAGAAAAAAAAACAAAAAGAAAAATTGTGTTCTTGAGAGCAAACCGTGAGAGAGAAGGGAAGAAGAAGAACAAGAAGAGAAAAGAGGGAAAAATAAGGGGAAAAAAAGAGATTTTGAGAAACTAAGTTTAAAGGTAAGATTTAGATTGTTAAATGTATAAATATGTGTTATTTGAGCTTTGAATTTCTGTTTTGATAAATGTTAGGGTTTTGAAGATTGTGTTTTGGGTTTGATTGATGAATTAATTTGAATGTTATCTACTCACTGAGTTGTTGAACTCACCCTCTTTTCATGCTTTTAGCATGTTAGCGGGTCATTTTGTTGGACTTTCAGAACCTGCTCTTTGATTGTAATTTGTACATTTTCTTTATGTCTAGTTAGTGCTCCACAACTATAAAAATAATAGTTGTACCTTGTATTAAGACAATTAAATTATATTATGAAGTTAGTTTTGTTGTTATTGCTACGTTGAACTCTGATTGAATTATTTAACAGATAAGTTTGTATGTAAGTTTGGGTTCGCATAGGTATGGAACCTTGGAGGGGAACCTTGCCTATGTGCCAGTCATGGATCTGGGAATCGAGCCGTGATAGATGTTTTAAAAAAATTTCAGTTTGAAAAATAGCTAAGAAAGTTTTTACTAATCCTATTAAAGAGCTTATTCTTAGCTTTATTAGGGTGACAAAATCTTTTATCATAGTCATCAAACCTTAGATCATTAGATTATCAAGTGTTCATGTTATTTTTTTTATTAAAATAATATTTTTTTTCTTTTCAATTAAACCACCCCAGACCCAAATGCCTTGGGTTTGACAGCCATGCTAGATCCAAGATAGTTGGGTCTAGAAAACAAGCCAGACCCAAGCGACTTAGGTCTAGCAAACACGTTAGGCCCAGTCGCCTAGGGTTTGACATGTAATGTAAGTCTGACATTGTTGTCAGACCCATGTAAACATGAATGCCTCTCATGATTATAGAAAATTACACAAAAAAACAATTTGAGAGAATAAAAATACCCATATATGCAAAGTTTATTTTTTATTTTTTTCAAGGTTAAAAATATATTTTAACTATTTAACAATGACGTGGGTCTGACATGGTTTCTAGACCTAAGTATCTTGGGTCTGGCAACGTTGGGTCTAGCCAGACCCAATTACCTCTCCATTCTTTTGTTTTCTTTGATTATCTTTCTCTGGTTAGGTCTAGCAACCGTGTTAAACCCAAGCAACTTGGGTCCAGTAAGCCAAAAGCGACTTCGGTCTCCCAACCATGCCAAACATGGGTATCTTGGATCTGGTAAGTCATGTTAGATCCAAGCACCTTGGTCTCATAGCCATGCAAAACCCAATGTCTTTTTTGGGTCTTGTGTGGTTGTGAGACCTTAAGTATTTGAGTATGATCCAAGTTACTTGGAAAATACTCCAACTTGCAATGTAGAGAGGGCAAGTGTACTAGTCTTAAACTAACAAAGAGATGGAAGGAACTTAACTGAATGATGTAAACATAAAAGCTTCGGCAAGTGTTTTTTTTTTTTTTTAATGAAATCAAAGTTATTTGTCGAGGAATGAAATTAAAACAAGAAAGAGGCGAGGAAGATTTACTAGCAAAAACATGACAACATAAAATCCCATCTAACAATTATTTTCTTGGGCAATCTTCTTAGTGTTAATATTGCTGTAAACATGAAAAGAAAAACGACTACATGCTAGATGTTAATGATGTTAGATGACCAATGAATACTTTTGTGCATCAAGGAAAGAAAAACAACTACATGCTACACGATAATATTGTTAGATGACCAATGAATAATTTTTATTATTATGCTCTCAGCACGACATATTTCTACTTTACCTGTGGAGACAAAACTGACAGGCTTACTGAGTTCTGCTTTTCTTCTCTTTCGCGAGGATGAATCGTTTTCTTCATCTTTGGATTGTTTACGTTTTTCCTTCTGCATTCTAAAATAGAAGAAACTTGTCAATGATATGTATGAACGTAAAGCTTTCAAATTATTGTTTTGAGTAGAGGCATGAAATTGAAACAAGAAAGAAGCAAAAGAAGAGGTTAGTTATACCTCTATATAACGAAAGGGTTGGTTGGATTCCACCAGCTATGAAATTGTAGAAATCTGAGAGAGATGTTAGCTGATCAATACGGGTTTCCAGCTGCCTTAGTTTGACGTCTCAGACTCAGAACTTAAGGGCTGCTCCTGAGACGTCACTTTCTTTCAACTACCCAAACACGGTTATCATTTTTTTTTTATTAATTTCCAAGTCAGCCCCTAAATTTACATATAGTTTCAAAGAAGGAAAGAAGAGTTGCTAGCAAAAACATGACAGCATACAATCCCCTGTAACAATTATTTTCTCTGGCAATCTTCTTAGTGTCAATATTGCTGACATGCAAAAACTAATATTACTAAGAAGATGAAAACAAAGAAAACTACATGCATGCAATCAGTAGAAAAAATCTCACTGTTTACCTCTATATGGTGCTCATGAGTTTGTCGGATTCCACCAACTTGGTGACTTTAAAGATCAAATTGCAGCAATCGGAAAGGTTAGCTGATCAAGAGTAAAGAACTGACGCCTGAAGATTAGTAGAGCCAATATTGTTTCAGAGACAGAATATGACTTCTTGCAAATTATTAGTAATGCAATAAGTACCAAAGATAAAATGGTAACGTGTAAAGGAAAAGGAGAAAGGAAATTTCTTTATAGCTCTTGCTTGAGCATCTAAAAGTTTTCTTGTATTTTATCAACATCAGAGTCAAATGGCACGATTTCCACACGGCAATTAATACGTAATTATCATGCATTCGGCTGTCTCCATCTCTCAGCAGTGATCGGGTCTGACCCGATACTCACAAAATCAAATGATTAAATTCCCACGAACCTTTTTCAAAGCCGGGGAGCTCTTTTACCAAGGAAGACTTTGACCGGGCGTACACTGAACCTTCTGTTTTTACTTTTATAATGCATGTTTTTTAATACAGTGATGTTTGTTTTTTAAAGTATATTTTAGTTAAAAATATATAAAAATAATATATTTTAAAAAAATTATTTTTAATAACAGTATATCAAAATAATTTAAAAATATTATAATATTATTTTCCGGTAATATGTTTACAATTTGTTTGATACTATGTTTCCATAATGATTAGAAAGATATTATTATCTTTATCCATGGTTTATTAAATATATTAAGATAAAACCCATAGAACAAGGCTGAAACCTAACATCAACCACACCATATTATAATTAAGTAAGATAACTAATATAAATCATGATAGTTATACATTATTGATTCAACATAGTTCCTTCTATGTACTATAATATTAGTTTTTATTTAACATGATTTCTAAATAAAAAACGTATAATTATTCCAACAATAATGTCTTTGTTAAAGACAATTCATGTTATGAATAATGATGTATGTTATAATTCAAATTTTTACTTTTTTATTTTTATTTTTATTATATTTTCTATAAAAACTGAAAAATAACAATAAAATGATGAAAAATGAAAAAGAAAATAAAAAAATGATGATGAAATAAAAATAAAAATAAAATGAATGAAGAATAAATTAAAATCTAAGTTAATTCAGTATAATTGGAAATTTGAGAACTTAATTAAACTTTGGATTAGTTTAATTAATCAAATTAAGGGTTTAATTACAGAATTAATAAGTTTTGAAACTTAATTAAATTTATAATTAATTTAATTAATAAAATCAATAATTTAATTGATAAATTATCAAAATTTATAGCTGATTTACATCACAATTGCTAGGAATGACGCCTGAGGATTAGTAGAGCCAATATTGTTTCAGAAACAGAACATGACTTCTTGCAAATTATTAGTAATGCAATAATTACCAAAGATAAAAAAGGTAACGTGTAAAGGAAAAGGAGCAAGGAAATTTCTTTATAGCTCATGCTGGAGCATTTAAAAGTTTTCATGAGAACTAATTTTGTATTTGTTTGCTTAAAATTAGTTTTATTTTGAAAAGTAAATTTTATAAAAATAAATTTCAGGAAAGTGAATTATTTTCTGATATTTGGTAGTGTAATGAATAATAAGTTGGAAAATATTTTTCAGTGTTTGGTTGTGTCATGGAAAATGAGTTGGAAAATAACTTATTAATGTTTTATTTTTTCAAGTTTATTAAAATAATGAGAAAAAAATCTTATAAATTAAAAAGTTGAATAAGAATGAATTTAAAAAAAAAAATAATTTTATAAATTATCTCAAATAAAATAAATAATAATCAAAATAATAGAGAACAAATTTAACAAATAAAAAAATTAAAAGATAAAGAAATTGAAATAATAATAATTATCATTTTATAAATTATTTCAAATAAAATAAGTAAAAATTAAAAAAATGAGAATCAAATTTGTTAGATAAAATATTTTAATTAAAAAATAAGAGGAGGAAAGTAAATAATAATTATAAAAATAAGGACAAAAGTTAATATAAAAATTAAATTCTAAAGGATGAGATTGAAAAATAAATATTAAAAACAAAAAATATATATAGAAATTAAAAATTTAAGGATCAAATTTGATATAATCAGCAAATAATGATATTTTTAAATTTTTCATAACTTCTAAAAAGTGTTTTTCGCTCAAAATAAAAGGAAAATACTTTTATGAAAATTAAGCTAAATTTTTTTGACTAAAAAGTATTTTTCATTGAATAATTTTTTTAATAATAAATAAATATAAAAAAGTTTGAAAAATATTTTACAAAAAATCATTTTTCATCAAAGTCAAATGGAACGATTTTCCACACGGCAAATTAGGACGTAATTATCATGCAAGCGGGTGTTTCCATCTCTCAAAATCAAATGGTATAAATTTCCACGAACCTTTTTTCAAAGCCTGGGAGCTTTTTTCCCAAGGAAGACTTTGACTGGGCGTCAACTGAACCTTCTGTTTTTACTTTTGATTAAGAAGTTAGACTTCCCAGCAATATAATTTATGTGGTTAACATCTAACATTCTCTCATTTGACTCCAATAATATTATCTTTCTTCATGATTTGTTAAATGTATTAATATAAAACCCATAAAACAACTCTAAAACCTTCTGTTATATCCCATTTTCGGATTATTACCTAAAATTTACTCTTTTTTTTCTTGAAAAAAATAAAAATAAATAACAAAAACAAAAGCCATAATAACAAGAAGACTGATAATGGAGTATGGTTGAGGTCTTATCGTCTACGTGCAAATTTGAATCGTTTTCAACATGTGAATAAAGATTCAACGCATCGGATTCCGATTAAAAAAACATGTTCAACGTGAATTAGTCCGAAACAATGCATGCCCTACTAATCAAACAGAGGATATCAACGTAGTCCCTGTCATCCAAAATGAGACTATTAATGAAGTCTCTGTTGTTCGATCAATGGCTGCACACTTTATATCACATGATCCAGCAGAGGAGGAGGTTGCATGGATGACGAATAGCTTGGTAGGAGTGATAAATGAAGGTGTTAATTATCAGGATATAAGGAAAGGCTCGCATTCTAATGAAGTTCAATTAACGGGTTTTTGTTCTATGGGTGCATCACAAGCTTTGATCTCGTTCAATACTTATGACTCTACGATGGAAGCTTTTGAATTGGATATACCGCCTTGGCATGGTTATTTTGATGAGTTGAGGCCTTGCATTGATACATATGGTCCAATTGATCGATTTGCCTGGATTGAAGCTACTGATTTGCCAATAACTGGTCGGAATGTTACGAGCATCAACAAGATTATATCAGCATATGGTAGAGCTATAGGTTTTGACAAAATCAATTTGGGGTATAGCAATCTTGGTCATATTAATCTTTTAATTGGAAAACGGCTTCACAGATTTATTAAAGAAAACACTACTTTGTGGTTAAATGGGAAAGATTATAAGATCAAATTGCAGGAATTGGATCCTCTGCATTATCTAGTATCTGAAGCTATTGAGGACTGTTAAAATAATTAAGCTAGAAATTGACCGTTTCCACTAGAAAACAAGACCTAGCAGTAAGTTTGATGCTAATAAATATAATACTCTATAGTTATGCACGTAAAATTGCCTTTTGCATTGCTGCCACAGACAGGTTACACCCAAAAATAAGCACTTGGGCAATGTTGGTTTGTTCAGCTAGTTTTAAATTTTTTGAATTTTTTAGTTTTAAATTATTATTTTTTATGTTTTTAAATTATTTTGATATGGTAATGTTAAAAATAAAATAAAAATACATTTTTAAATAAAAATACTTTAAAAATTAAATTTTACTATCATTTATCTCACGACTGCAGCAACAGCGGATATCATTATGCTTTTAATAAAAACTTTTATTTATTTATTTTAGGAAGAAAGCCGCAATATACTCTTAAACTGACCTGGTTAATTAAATTTGCTTCCAAGAGTCAGCATAAAACAAATCAAATGGAGCAATTGGGATTCCATGGCCCAACCGAGGTGTGATACTACCTCTTTTCTCCCGCAGACGTATCCGATTCTAGTTTTTACCTTTTCTTTCATTTTTCTTGTCAGATTATTTTATTTAGGATTTTCTTATGCTTATTCTGTTTTATGTCAGAAGTTTCACGCTCTTTATCAGGTCAAACAACAATGTTCACTACGTTCCTTTGGAGCAGAGCACAAATAAGAACAAATAATGAAAGAGCCATTTCCGATTGCAACTCAAAAACACCACCATCAAATTACACAAGCTTTCATTAACAAGGGGCTTTTCTCGAGTACCTCTAACTTCCAATACAAGATGCATTGCTTACAAATCATACACCAGTCCTGCGAAATGCAATACGTTAACACAGCGTCATTTCTGGCAACGAAATTGGAACGAATGGAAGAATCTTGATCGTATCTGTACTTTTGTGCACATTTCAATCCACTTATCATCTTGTTAGTACGGCGGAACCATCTCTCTGTAAGGAATAGACTACAACTCAATCTCGGGCAACGGTATTTTCCAAAAAATCCACGAGTTACAATCTTCCTGCTGACATGAGGGACATTGTTGCAGAGCAATTACAGAGTAGGAAAAACACTACTTATAACAAAGACTTTATAAGGTTACATTACACTTAATAAGTGGACGAGTTGGTCGAAGAATGATAGAAGAATTGTTGAGTATAGAATGATAGAAGAACTGTATGATCATGCTGGTATTCGAGCTGCTTAGTGTCTCAATGTCCCAATCAAAAAACTGAAATTAATGAACTTCTGTTAAACTTTGTTATGTCATGTTTTGTAATGCCATTATCGTCGTTTTGCAAATGAACACAGGTCTGAAAGAAGATAAATTCAAGAAAAACAGAAACAAAACTACTTCGGACTTGCAAGCAAGGTTACAAACTACTTTGAAATCATACAGATCAATTGTGAGTGGTTGTGACTAATCCAAAGTTAAGGGCAGATACTGAGAAAGGAATTAAAACATGCTCACCAAGACGATGGTTGTGAAACATAGTGGGGTCCCAAAACCACATAGTTTAAAAGGACATCCTTAGCATTAGGATGCTTCCACTCTTCCACCGACTCCCACCATTCTTTTATTTTATTTTTTACTTAGATTTTTTCAAGAGAAGGAGGAGATGGATAGTCATTGTCAAGCAACTGAAGAAAAATTAGATGCTTTAATATGTTGGAGAGAATTGCAAATCAGTTTTGCATTACAAATGCTTGCAAGTTCAGGCAAATATCCCGATCTCAGAATCCTTAACTTTGGGAGACTGAACTTTTGTGATGGAACAGCAGCTACCTTCTTCTCCCATAATCCCTTCATCTCATGTTGCTATTATATCCTCCATTTTGTCACAGCAGCATACTTTAATTTCTTCCAGGTTTCATCCATAACAAGCAAAGCGATTCAGAACAGAAATCATACCACTAGATGGCAATGGTGATGAAGCTCAACAAGACCAAGAAGTAGTGATCTATTACATTATAATTTTAAAATTCACATCATCAAATATAAGAATATAAGAAGTCATAATTGTATTATATAGTCCATTATATGTAATTATCAAACGGGTAATTAGTTTACACGGTATTTCAGGACGAAATATTAATTCGTAGGCTACTCGTGACAATTCATTGATTTTAGAAAGTATTCAGCGATCAGGCGGATCAATTATTCTGTGATAACTAAAAAAAATAAAAATAGAAAGATGCTACTCAATATAATATATATATATATATATATATATATAATAAAAACAAATTATTTTGAAATAATGTACGTTGTTTGTAGTATTTAAAGTAATGTTCACACCATCCAGCCACAAGTCCGGAAGATCAATTTCTTAACTGATGACGTGCGGGGTTTGATTAATTGAACGGCTAGGAGAAAGGATGGGCGGTGAGATTATGTTTGATTGGATGCGAGTGAACAGTGAAGATCTTCGATTGTTGAAGGAAAGAAAGGGGGTCTTCTCCCGTGGATATGCGAAACAAAAACAAAAGAGAGCAGGGGGCGGTTCGGGTCGTCATCATTCTCCGGTTCGGGTTTCACATCCTTGCTTGGTTTCATAATTTTAATGGTTATTTTTAAAAATATTTTTTATTTAAAAATATGTTAACATAATATTTTTATTTTATTTTAATATTAACATATTTAAATAATTTTAAAAAAATTATTTAAAACAAGAAAATAAATTTGTCATTTGATTATTATTTTACTAAAATATCCCTCATTTCTATTGAGACATCGAATTTTACCTCTCACAAACAAAACTCAAAGTATAGAAAATTTGGACATTTACAAAACAAGATCAACAGTCAAATAACATCTAAAAAACAAGGATTAAATTATAAAATCTCAAGAAACCAGGGACTGAATAACATCATATGGATCCACTCTAAAAAAAAAAAAAATAGATACAAAGAGAAGAGAAATAAAATACTAATAATCACTCCCTAAAATTTCCCACCCTATTTAGACAAATAGAAAGTGCCCAAAACCCAGGACGCATTGGTCATCCATAGAATGAATAAATTGAAATGCACTACTTCACAATACTCTTTCGTGGGACGTTTTAAACAAATATGATTGATTGGATTCAGATGAGATAAATATGAAAATACCTAGAACAAAATAAGGAACCTGAAAATCAGGTCTTCATTGTGAGGAAGGGAGAGGCGAGTCTGGCAAGTCATCGACTGGAGGTGGAGGAGATGGAAGAGGTGACCCGAAGTCGAGATTTGGGGAGACACCTGGTGGTAGGATTGATATTAACCGGCTTGAATCACCCACGACATCGATCATCCCTTTTTTCAAAAACATGAAATTTTTAAGTTAATCCAATTGTATTTTAATATTAACATATTTGATGATAGTGAATTGGAAAGAGGCAATATGCTTTCTTTCCAATCTTTATTAAGTATAAAGATCACCAATTAGTAATTTAAAGTCATAAACTTTGAAGCCAATAAATGATGAGAGAGTCATTCAATTCCACACCAAGTACAGTAGATACATTGAGATTTTTCCTGTCTTGTATACACACAACGATTGATTCTAATTCATTAAACTTAAATTAAAAGCAAATTGAGAGATTCAGAAAGAACGATGCTTACCCATCTCGTCCAAACATTACGAAAGGACGAAGGACATCCTTGGTGCTAGGATGCTCCCACTCCACTACTGACTCCCACCATTCTTCTGGATATACCCAGATATATATAAGAGAAGGGGGAAGAGATGGCTGCCCATTTTCAAGTAACGGAAGACAAATTGGCATCCTCTTCAGCTTCTCACAATTCCATACTTCAATTACTCGGAGAGAATCGCAAATCAGTTTTGCACTACAAATGCTTTTTAGTTCTGGTAAATTTTCCAAGTGCAGTTCTCTCAACTTTGGGAGTTTGAATTCGGTGTTTCTGATGCTGCTTTCTTCACCCATATCCCCTTCTTCATCCGATCTCGCTCCACCTATTATCTCCTCCATTTTCTCACATCCTTCAACATCAATCCTTTCCAGGTTTACAAGGTATGGCAGCAAGACAGGAGGGAACAACTTCTTCATACCCTTACAACCAGAACAATATAACCGTTTAAGACCAGAAAATATACCATTACAAGATGGAGATGGCTGTGGTAGTGGAGCAGAGCATAACCAGGAAGATGAAACCAAGCTCTCCATGCTATTGCAATTCAAAATCTTGATATACTCCAGTTCAGTTGCATACTTTAATGACAAAACATCGCCTAAACTTCTCGCATCGATACATTTACAAATTAGTTGTTGAATGTCATTTGAGGAGATGACCTGAAAATCTCCATCTCTATTGATATTCAAATTACCCAAAACAACCATTTTACTTCCCTTACCACTGTACTTGAATTCCCAAAGTTCATGTGCCTTGATCTGTCCTACAACAATTTTGTATGTGCTTAGTGATTGGGTCTCATCCCGAGATTTGAGATACTCCAGGTAGTTAGAGTGATCTTCAAAATGGCATTCCAAACTTTCCAACTTCCTCAAGCATCCTACTTCCTTTCCTTCAACTGTTACTGGAGCATATCTTTCCTCCAGGTAACTTCTTTCGTCCCATAGAATCTGTTCCTCTAGTTTAAAGACTTGCAGGTGAGAGAGTCTAGGTAATATCCCACAGGGAAACCTGTTTTCACCACATCCATTCATTCTTAGATACCTCAGGTTGGATAGACATTCCATGCCATGAGGAATGTTTTTAAGTGGAGCACGAGCGAGATCTAACCTTTTCAGTGCCCTGAGCTTTTTCAATGTTGGTACACGGCTTAACCTCGGACAATCTTTGAGCAACAATGAAGTGAGACCTACCAAATCAGAGACAGAATCAGGCAAACATTCAATAGCTGTTTTAGACAGATCGAGGACCTTGAGCACATGCATTTGCTCGAAAAATGAACCCGCAATGAATCGCAACCTATGATTACTACATAGCAATAAGGTTGACAGATTTGGACACCTCACTGAATGGATGGAACAAATCTCTTGAATTTGGTTGTGCATTAGTGAAACGGTCGTAAGTTTCTCTGTCCACTCCTCTGTATCCGGCAATTCTTTTAATTGTGCACAACTAGGCCAAGAATGAAAAGGAACCAGAAACCATAGCAGCAAACAAATAATGAAAAGCCAAGTAAATCACCAACAGGAACTACGACAAAAGCGCACAGAGAACGGAAATTAATCTCCAACAAACATTTTTCAACTTCATTTTCAATGGCAATAAATTTAAAAAGTTCATATGTTTTGACCTAGGTTGATTGAGTCACGACAGGTACCACTAAATCAGTTTTCTTTTTTATTTTTGTTGAAACCAGGCTCGGTCTAGACCACAAATCACCTGAATCATGTGTCAATCAGCTAAGTTGGGTAAGGTTTTAAAACAGTGCTATCAAGCTTACCTATCCTGAGTCAATTCAATAATAATAAAAAAAGTATTTGAATTCGATCACTCTGCATAACCATTTCCAAACACCTAAACTTAATTCGATATTTTATTATATTTATATAATCAAAGTATAAAACCAGTAAGCACCTAAACTTAATTCAATATTTTATTATATTAAGGGCAGACTCATATCATACCTCAAACCTTACAAAGGGATGAAGGACATCCTTCGCGTTCGGATGCTCCCACTCCACTACTGACTCCCACCATTTTTCTGGATATGCTGTAATTTCTTTAAGAGAAGGAGGAGGAGATGGCTGGCCATTTTCAAGCAACGGAAGACAAATTGGCAACCTCCTCAGCTTCTCACAATTTGATATCTCAATTATTTCGAGAGAATTGCAAATCAGTTTTGCACTGCAAATGCTTCTGAGTTCTGGTAATCTCCTCAATTCCAGATATCTTAACTTTGGGAGGTTGAATCCAGTGTTGGTGCTGCTTTCTTCACCCATAATCCCTTCTTCATCTGATCTTGTTCCACCTGTAATCACCATTCAACTTCAATCATTTCTAGGTTTCTAAGGTTTGGAAGCAAGACAAGAGGGAACAACTTCATACATTTACAACAATAAAACTCTTTAAGACTAGCAAACATACCATTATAACTTGGAGATGGTAGTGCAGCAGAGCTAAACCAAGTAGATGGAAACAAGATCTCCATGCTTTTGCAATCGCATACTTGAATTACTTCGAGAGAATCGCAAATCAGTTTTGCACTACAAATGCTTCTAAGTTCTGGTAATCCCCTCAATTCCAGATATCTTAACTTTGGGAGGTTGAATCCAGTGTTGGTGCTGCTTTCTTCACCCATAACCCCTTCTTCATCTGATCTTGTTCCACCTGCAATCACCATTCAACTTCAATCATTTCTAGGTTTCTAAGGTTTGGAAGCAAAGCAAGAGGGAACAACTTCATACATTTACAACAATAAAACTCTTTAAGACTAGCAAACATACCATTAGAAGATCGAGATGGTAGTGCAGCATAGCAAAACCAAGTAGATGGAAACAAGATCTCCATGCTTTTGCAATTTCTTACTTGAATTACTTCGAGAGAATCGCAAATCAGTTTTGCACTACAAATGCTTCTAAGTTCTGGTAACTCATACAATGTCAGAACTCGTAACTTTGGCAGTTTGAGTCCAGTGTTCGTGCTGCTGTCTACACCCATGATCCTTTCTTCATCTGATCTTGTTCCACCGATTATCTGCTCTATTTTCTCACATTTCGTAACTGTAATCTCTTCTAGATTTACCAGGTTTGGCAGCAAGACAAGAGGGAACAACTTCTTCATACTTTTACAACCAGAACAATAGAACTTCTTAAGACCAGAAAATATACCGTTATAAGATGGAGATGGTAGTGCAGCAGAGCAAAACCAAGAAGATGGAACCAAGCTCTCCATACTATTGCAATTTATTACCAAGCTCTCCATACTATTGCAATTTATTACTTGAATTACTTCGAGAGATTCGCAAATCAGTTTTGCACTACAAATGCTTTTGAGCTCTGGTAGCTCACACAATGTCAGAACTCGTAACTTTGGCAGTTTGAATCCAGTGTTGATGCTGCTTTCTTCACCCCTGACCCCTTCTTCATTTGATCTTGTTCCACCTATTATCTCCTCTATTTTCTCACATTGCGTAACTATAATCTCTTCTAGATTTACGAGGTTCGGCAGCAAGACAAGAGGGAACAACTTCTTCATACTATAACAACCACAACAATAGAACTTCTTAAGACTAGAAAATATACCGTTATAAGATGGAGATGGTGGTGGAGCAGAGCAGAACCAAGAAGATAAAACCAAGCTCTCCATACTATGGCAACTACTAATCCTGATAACCTCCAGTTCAGTTGCATACTTTAATGGCAAAACATCACCTAAACTTCTCGCATCGATACATTGACAAATTAGTTGCTGAATGTCATTTAAGGAGATGAACTGAAAATCTCCATCTCTATTGATATTCAAATTACCCAAAACAACCATTTTACTTCCCTGACCACAGCGGTACTTGAATTCCCAAAGTTTGTCTTCCCTGAACTGTCCTACGACAATGTTGTATTTCCTTAGTGATTGGGTCTTATCCCGAGATTTGAGATACTCCACGTAGTTAGAGTAATCTTTAAAATGGCATTCCAAACTTTCCAACTTCCTCAAGCATCCTACTTGCTTTCCTTCAACTGTTATTTCCTTACCCATTTTACCATCACTAATAATCAGTTCCTCTATTATAAAGACTTGCAGGTGAGAGAGTTTAGGTAATATCCCACCGGGAAACTTCTTTTCACCAAATCCATTCGTTCTTAGATACTTCAGGTTGGATAGACATTCCATGCCATGAGGAATCTTTTTAAGTGGAGTACCAGAGAGATCTAACCTCTTCAGTGCCCTGAGCTTTTTCAATGATGGTACATGGCTTAACCTCATACAATCGTTGAGCAACAATGAAGTGAGACCCACCAAATCAGAGACAAAATTAGGCAAACATTCAATGAATGTTCTAGACAGATCGAGGACCTTGAGCCCATGCATTTGCTCGAAAAATGAACCCGCAAAGAGTCGCAACCTATAATTATTACATAGCAATAAGGTTGATAGATTTGGACACCTCGGTGAATGGCTGGAACAAATCTCTTCAATTTGGTTGTGCATTAGTGAAACGGTCGTAAGTTTCTCAGTCCACTCCTCTGTATCCGGCAATTCTTTTAATTGTGCACCGGCTTTAACAATGGCTCGAGAGTTGGATGGTCGTGTCCTCAATATTGTTAAAATCATGATTTTATAATTTTACGAGTCAATATAGATTTAACATGTTAAATTATTCAAAAACTCAAAAATAAGTAAAATTAAATAAAAATCAATAAAATTATTAAAATCAGGTAAAATCACGTAAAATCGTGATTTCACCACCGATTTTACGATTTGTGCGTAATCTAGCCTCTTCGCTGAGATAACGTGAATAAGAATAAGGACAAACCAATCACAGTTAAGTATGTGTGTGCTTGCCCGTCTCTGTACTTGATTATGCAGCAAAGGACCTTTTTCTCACAACATCACTCTTTTGCTTGCCACCTGTCTTTTTTTATTTTGATAATATAGCTTTTGTGATGGGATATTTTTTTAATTGGTGACTCTTTCTCCCTTGAAGAGTTAACATTATTCCTCGATGATTAATATAATTTGATAATGCGATGTAAGCCAAGGTGATAAGTATTTGATTAGGAAATATTTTTTATTTGAATTAAAACTTCACTTTGACCAAAATTAGAGTCATAGTAATTTATAGTATTTTATTTTCAAAAAATATTTTATTTTTTATTATTTTAAATGTTGAAATATTTGATAAAAATATTATAAAATTGAATTGTTTATTTAGGTGCTTGAACTATGTTCTATTCAAGTCTATCAAGCATCGAACGGCCTTCATCAAATTCTGCCTTCCTACTCGTCAGCCCTTTTATCACTCCCATATCAATCAAATAACGTATCAATTGCAGTCTATTGATAGCAGAGTCTTCTGGAAATAATGCACAATACAAGAAACATTGTTGTATAGTTACATCGCTTAGTTGGGTGTAACTAAATCTCAATGATGAAAATACCCCTTCCATGCCATTTGGCCAACTCTTGATTGTCTCAGTCGTTCTAAAGCATTACTCCACCCGTGTATGCCATCCACCACCTTCATGGTTCCAGCCATTGTTTTAATTCCTAGCGGCAAACCATCACACTCCTTTGTGATAGATTTTGCAATTTGTTCCACTTCTGTAGAGAGATGTGTGTCGTGTCCAAGGATCTCCCTGAACAAAATCCAAGCTTCTTCATCGGAAAGAGGATTCACTATGATATTGTTTCGGCAATCCATTCGTCTACAAACCTCTTTTGATCGAGTTGTTATAATCAGCTTGCATCCTTTCAATGGGACAGGAATTCCCACTTCGTGTAGCTCAAAAGAATGCCACAAATCATCTAAAATTAGAATCCATTTTTGTTTCTTCATTAGTTCTAGTGACAATTCTGCAGCTATGTGCAACTCCTCCTCTTCATTGGAAAGAGATAACTTTATACGTTTTGCGATCTTTTTCTGCAATGTATGAATGCTGAAATCTTGAGATACGGTCACCCAGTAAGCATGATGAGAAATATCTGCAATTCGTCGAAGCTTGTTATAGATATGTTTCAGCATTGTGGTTTTACCAGCTCCTCCCATCCCGTAAATGCCAATGGTTGAGACTTCATCGTCCATCAACCAAGACCATATCACATTCCTATTCTCTTCAAATGCTCGACCCACTAGCTTTGTAGAGCCAGTAGGTAGAGGAGCTCCTCTAGTCTCACTTGTGTTGTGTTTAAGCCCTACAGAAAAGCGTGCCCCTGCACCAGGCTGCGCTACTCCTCCAATCCCATTCTCTATATCATCCTTCATTAAGAAAGTACGCATCTCCTGCAAGCTTTTTTCATACATATCTGGTGCTTGTATCCTTGTTGCATATCCTGTCAAATTGTCGACTTCATTGTTTTGCTCTTGTGGACTGGTTGAAATGCCATGATGAATCATATTGCCTCCAGAAGAGCTTGCACCTACGCCAGGCTGCACTGATCTTTCTGTTGCACCTCTTCTACTATAATTTTCATCAATCGCGTGTCTCCAAGGAGAGACAATTCTGTCAACATGCTGGACAGATCCTTCACCAGTGTTTTCCATGCTATTTTCCATGTCTAAATGCGAACAAACTCTCTCTTCCTCCCAACCTTGTTCCATGCCCTGAACTCCCACTTGTGTCCTTCCAGCATCCACAGACAAATTCTCAAGTTCTGCGTTGCGTTGTTCCAACACTTGAACCACTGGTTCTGTCCTCCCTCGAACTACGTACTGTGCATCATTCATGATGACATCATTGTTTGCTGATGGAGAACAGAGTTGATCACTTGTTGGTTGGGATGGATCACCTCGAGGCTCATCAGCTTGATTAAATGATGGCTTCTGATGAAAGCCCAGAAGCTCCATGTCTTCAACAGTGATGCTAGCCATCCAATCTTCGAGCGAAAGATCTTCTCGTTGATGTGACATCATCATTTCGTTGTTCTGTTGTTGTGCTGAAGCTGAAATTGCATTAGTGACATCGTTATTGCTTGAGCCTGCTACATTTTTAAGTTTCTTTTCTGGAGGGCCATCAATTGCTGCAAGGGCTGCGTCTTGGACATCTGGAGGTACTGGTCCACAAGTTTTAACACCACGACCTGTCACTCCTGCTAAATGGAATTTGATCCTCGAAATGGAAGTGCCTTTGGCAAATAAATGCCCACAAAACTTACACCTCATGCGACCATTATCCATCTTTTCAACATATTCCCAAAAAGATCTGTCGACATGATGCAAAACTGGATCATTCTGTCGAAGCATTTTGATAAGTGGCTCTGTAGAAAAGAAAAAAGATTTGTCAACATGATGCCAAAATGGATAGATCAGGTTCAAAATATTGAATGAAAATTAATGGAAGTTACATGAAGTGTAAAAGGGAATGTTGAAACTGAAATAAATAAATAAAAAACAGTAAAGAAATGAAAAAGAAAAAACAATGAATTCAAGAATTACAGAAACAGAGAAAGACAAATTTAATTAGTTCTGGGAACTATAGAATATGATCCTAACTCCAAAGTTTCTCAATAAAATTTCTACAACTTGTTTTTTACTTAAAAGATCGAAACAATAATAACATGTGAAGAACAAAAAATAATATACCTGGATTCAGCTATTGATCGATGCTCTTCAAGTGCTGGTTTGCTAAGGCAGTATTCAGAAGAAGAAGAAGAAGCACAGATCTGAGAAGAGTACAGGTTAAGCTAGTTCATTGTGATGAGATGTGGAAAGGAAAATAGTTGTGTTGTTTGACAAGAAATAAGCTGCTAGGAAGGAAGGAAGGAACAACTTTACTGATAGTTCATAGTTCTTTTTAATTTAATTTAATTTATTTATTTTGATTAGTGCTGCATATAACTAAAAACTTCAACAAAAGAAGGAGAAGCCTATTATTGAGCTTCAGTGAGTTAACGTGTGGACCCACCCAGTGTTCTATCTTTGGAAAAGCTCATCTGAAAATGTATGAGCACAAGCAAAAGGAAGCTGTGCTGTGTTCCACCTTCTTCCTTTTTGTAGCAAATCCCTTGTGATCCGATCCCTCCAGCACCTATGAGCAATTTTCTTATGAGCAAAGTTTTCATCAGAGAGAGCTTAATTCCTGGAGAATATGAAAGTCGATTGAGGGTTAAAGCAATAAAAAAAGTATATATTCTCCATGCATGTATGCATGTTGTTCTGAGACTAGACAATGGAATGAATCTCTGTCAGGTCTAGAAGAAAGGGTTAATTTCCAGTAATGTTGTTTGCCCATGATTGGAAGTTGCTTACGATCCCTTTAATAATGAGATATTGTTATCAATGGCTCAAGCAATATTTTCTCACATAATTACAAATCCAAACACTCTTTAATAAGTTTTTAAAAATTAAAAATTAACCTTAAAGGGTGTAGCTCAACTGGTCAGATCCTGAGTTGGCTCCTTAGAGATTACTAGTTCGAGTCACACAAACCTTAGGGTCACTAGAGGCTTACATGGCTGTTAACTTCAGGCCCCGTGAGATTAGTTGAGGTGTGCACAAAATAACCCGAACATCTATATTAATCTAAAAAAAATCAAGTGAAAAAACCTTGCTAAGTTGATAAATCTTTTTCAATATGAACAATAAAAAAAATTAAAGATGAATTATATTTTTCCGAGATCCAAACACCCTCTAACAAATATAAAAACTAAAAATCAAATCTAAATAAAAAAAATTCAAATCTTAATCAATTTTTTCAGACATTATTAGAGATTTAAATCATTTTTATTGAATACTCATAAGCACTAAAACTAATGCTTTTATCACTGGAATATTCCGGGTCCAAAACATCACTCTCATTCTCTCTTTATTTTTTTTTTATCAAATATAATAAAAATAAAAATTAAGACTGAATTATATTCTTATGATTACACTTTGAATGCATTGTACCAATCCATGATGCATTTATGTGTCACGACCCGAATCCTGGATCCATGACCGGCACATAAGCAAGGTTCCTCTCCAAGGTTCAATACCTATGCGAACCCAAACTTACACACAAACTTATCCTAACTCAATCAGAGTTCAACGCAGCATTAATAATAAAATCAACTTCATAATATAATTGAATTGTCTTAATACAAGAGTTAATATAATTCATAGTTTTGGAGCACTAACTTGACAAAAAGGAAGATACAAATTACAACCAAAAAGCAGGTTCGGAAGGTTCAACAAAAGTAACCTGCTATCAAGCTATAAGCCTGAAAAGAATAATAATGAGAGGGTGAGTTCAACAACTCAATGAGTAGATAATGTTCAATATACACACACGAGGTAATATAACAATGAGAAATATATATACAAGTATGGCTTTAGGTTCTTATGGAAGTGTTCTCAAATTGGCCATAACAAGAAGATCATATGGTAAAACTCGTCAGAAAATCAAAATGCAATGAGCATGAGGCTCCGTACTGTGGGATGATCAGTCCACACAGGTTG
>Ga0325414_1001201_pt1 | contig 24417 bp, 6 predicted proteins | sample PopdelMetagenome_8_FD_206183 | JGI IMG/M metagenome (GOLD analysis project Ga0325414, IMG submission 206183) | Populus deltoides microbial communities from Bellville, Georgia, United States - Leaf-PdKOR-R3 | ecosystem: Host-associated > Plants > Phyllosphere > Phylloplane/Leaf | place: USA... | reverse complement strand
TTTTATCTCTTTGTTCAGGTCTTGTTGGTCTTATATATATATATATATATATATATATATATATATATATTCCTAGCTAGCTCCCTTTATTCGATCTTTAATTGTTTTATATTTTCCTTTTGCTTCTTTTGATATTGGATTTTCCTTTTTGTTTTTTGCAAAGGAAAAAACAAAAGGGATGCCCGCCCCATGCACGTCCCTTTTTCAAGTTACGTGGTTAGGCTGCCCAGAAGCCTAGAATAAGCAGATGAAGGAGGGACCAGCTTATGGGCGGATGGTGCATAATAAAATTGCCTAGTCAACACGTTGGAAATTATTAATTTTGTCTACGGCACTTTTCAGTCAACGCCCACTTGATAGAAGCCAAAATACCATTGATTTTTCCGATCACAGTCATAATACTGAACTGCCGATATTTTCTTGATGAAGTATTCAGTGCGCCTGAGCGGAGTAGTTCAAGCTTTCAATCCCTAGATTGTTTCAATGATCACTATGAACGCTTCGGAGGAAAGATGGCAAATTTGAGTTCGCATGGGGTTAGATAAGAAAAGGTGATTTAGAGTTCCTAGCTAGAGCTAAAATGATTCCATATAACTTCAAGATTAAAAACGATTCTTAATTTATTTTAGGTCAGAATAAAGCATCCGCAGGGATGCTTCCAAGGCTAAAGTGACAATGTCGCAAGATAGAGAAGATGCAAACAAAGTAAGATGGCGCAGGCGCGCGCGCGCGGTTGGTGCAATTTTCTTTGTTTTTAGTGTTTTTTTTTTAATGCTTGTAGGATCAAAGAATCCAATGTGAGCACGAGATACCGCCCTAACATGTTTTAGGAATAATATGTGAGAATTATCAGATCGATACAAGGATTCATGAGCTTAAAAGGTTTCGATAAAATTTCAAAAATTATTTTAATTTAATAATTTAAATTATTGAGTTAGGATAGGTTTTTAATATGATATCAGAATTTTAATAACTGAATGGTTACGAGTTTGAATCTCATGATTTTTATTTATTTGATAAAAAATTATTGGGTTGAAATGATTCTTTGACATGGTATCAGAGTCTTTATTATTGAACGGTCACAAGTTCGAATCTCATCATTCTTATTTATTTGATAAAAATTAAATACAAGGTAACGTGGGTCTGTACAAGTTTCAAGACCAAAGGATTTTCATTGGATGGAATGTATTGAAAAATAATATAATTAAGATCTTACTTAGCCGCTTAAATTATTGGATCGAGATGGTTTTTTTATAAAAAAAAGAAAAAAAAATGTGACTAGCCAGCTTTGATAAGCATGTTTGGGAGTATACTTGTGGTTTTTTTTAAGTGTTTTTAACTCGAAAATGTATCAAAATAATGGTTTTTTTATAAAAGAAAAGGAAAAAAATTGTGACTAACCAGTTTTGATGAGTTTTTTTTTTTTTTTATGGTTGCTTCTTAAAGTTTTTTTACTTATATATGTATCAAAATAATATTTTTTTTATTTTTTAAAAATTATTCTTTACATCAGCATATCAAAATGATCTAAAAATATCAAAAAAATATTAATTTGAAATAAAAAAAATAAAAAAATCTTAAAATTTTTTAAAAAATATCTTTAAAACTCGAAACCAAACAGGGAAGGATCATTAACCGAGAGTCAAAAGAGATAGAGAGATCCATGACGGTAGTCGTTCTCAAAGAAAATGAAGATAATCCAGTGCTAATAGCTTTTTGCACAGACACAGCGATCAGACCAGCACTGAATCTTCCAAAGATAGACATTTCAAAAGGTGGGTTGGAAATGCATATGGTAAGCGACGTGTCATCGTCATCAAAGACATGGAAAGCTAAAGCAAAAGCAACCTCACTCTGAGGGTCTGAGACCCATCTGCAAGCCACCTCTTTATTCCCAGGAAAGTAAAAGGAGAAGAAAGGGATATATGGGTCCATCACCAAATTGTAAAAATAAATAAATAAATAAATAAAAAATTACTCAATATCTATAGCGAGATCGGTTGGTAACGTTCTTACTTTCCAACCGATTTTCAACGGTTGATGGGCCATGTAAAATTTTACCAATTTAAAAAACGGTTGGTAGAAATTTACCAATCACCGCCGTTTGTCGCTACATAGTTATTTTACTTTGCTACATAGTTATTTTACCCGTGTTTCATTGCGGTTTGAGTGTGCTTTTTAGTAAAAAAGATAAAATAAATATATTAGTTTCTCTGTCGTGTTTTTTTAATTAAAAAAAATCTTAAGCATAAATTTATTTAGATAAATTGAAAATTATTTATGTCAATAAATACAAAAAATAATTTTAGCATGTCTATTCAACTTGGATCGAGAATTTTGTTTCTAATGTAAAAGAATGAGCATACAAGTATTGTAAACATATTTTTTGATACAAAAAATAATATATAACTATAAATAAAAAAATAAATGTTTATATATAGTAAAATATAATGAGAATCACATGCTCACATTCCTTTGTAATCTAAATTATGAGATCGTAATAATTTTGTAAAAAGCAAGCCAGAACAAATTAATCATATAAAAACAAACATAAAACATATAATAAAAACCAATTCAAAATAAATTAAATGTTTCTAAAAAATTACATATGACACCCTTTTTTTTTAAAAAAAAATATGGAAATAATAATATATTGATTGACATAGGCTTTACAATTCAACCCACCAAATATATAACTCCAGTTATGAACTTCATTGGGTTTAATAAGAATGTTATTTGTTTTTTTGCTAAATATACAACAATAATTTTTTAAAAAATAATAATAAAAAAGAAGAAATTAAGGAAAAATAAAAAGAGCAAGCTCAGCACACTCGGGCCTTTAAAAACCCATGTTATGTGTTTGGGCTTGTTTTTTTTTTAATTTATAAGGGATGAATGACCTATTATCTACTATTTTTAAAAAAACAAAAGAAATAAAGTAAATGATATGTTGTTTACCAGCCTAAAAATAAAAAATTAGCTCATAAAATTATTTCCCCTTAAAACCCATTATTTAACCAATTTTTACTTAAAAACACATAATAAACATCTCTAGAACATGAAAAAAAAATCCCATCTATTATCCCAAAAAAACAAAAAAAGGCTCAAAACACCAAATCAAGTTGGGTAAGAATTTTCTTTCTTGACCTATATTTGTTCATTTAGATAACATTGAGACTCAAAACAATAATTCTCAAACTTCTTTGATCAAATTAAACTCGTTAACACCATACTTGATATTTTTCATGGTCTTAAATAGTGTCAATCATGATATTTTTTTTCTTTATTCTATTAAAATCCAGTAACTCTCTCTTTCTTCTCTCTAGCACATGAAATGAAAACAAGAAAAATAAAATTTTATACCGAAAAAGAATTGAAAAAATATATAGGGATAAAAAATGTAACACTGAGAAAGTAGAACGATCAATGTTAACTTTTTCACAAACTTTCAAACCATTATCCATTTTTATTTTGGTTCTTTATCTTTTGATTTTGTTTTTCCTTAACAATTTGACTTATATTGACCAGTAATTAAGTTTAGAAAGGGTGAAACTAAAAAATAATATTGGGACAAAAAAAACATTACAAATAGTGAGTCTACAATGTTTTGTAAGAGAATTCACGGTATAATTTTGTATAATGAATATTCCTTGTATTTTTAGAGTATTATTAATATTTAGCAATAGCCTCCAAGAAAATGGCAATATTATCAACCATAGCAGAAACAGTTGGTAGGTACTAATTCCAGCTACACGCGCGGGTGCGTGCACATTTTTAACCATGTATTTGGTTGTAAATTTCTTGGAATATTAGTTTTTTAGGAAAACTATTTTAATTTTAAGTGGCTATAATTTTTTTCAACTAAAGTTTTTGTTTTATTTTCGTATATCTAAGATAATTAATTAATTGTATCAGTACAAATAGTAAACTAATCGATTTAATACGTGATTTAAAATATTCTTTGATAAAAAAATAATTTTTTAAAATTAAATTTTTAATAGTTTTGAATTTTTTTAATGTGAAAATATTAAGAATTAATTTTTAAAAATAAAAATAATACTATTTTGATATATTTTCAAATAAAAACTTAAAAAAACAACCAAAATGCTAAACATGCATTATACATCTTGCAAATTACATCTTCGAAACAACAATAAATTATTTTTTATTACTTACATTGAGCAAATGAAAAATTAAATTGAGACGCATTAATAAAAAAATGTATTAAACTAAGATTGTAGTATATAATAGCATTAATTAAAAAAAAGTATTAAACTAAGACGCGGTAAAAAGAATTAAGCGAACAAATCTAACCAAGATTTAAAAAAAAAAAACAATCAAAAACTAAAAGTAATAACACAAATAATTAGAATTAAAAAAATATATAAAAAGAGTAAGGATTTAAAAAAATAAAAACTTAAGATTGTAGTATATAATAGCACTATCTATAAAGAAAAAATGCTTCCTCTACGCAAAGACAAATTTAAATATAATATGTTTCTTTTCCAAAACACAACAATTTGTTAGATGCAACAAAAAAATTTCAAATCTTTTAATCACCATTTTCACTCGAGTTAATAAAGTATATATATAAAAAAAAATGTAGTGAAATTTGAGATGAATATAGAAGAAGGAAAGTCTTTAAATATGTGTAGAGATGTTATGGGAACATCTTCGGGATCTTATTATGTGAAAGGAATAAAAAGAAAAAAATTAGAGATTTTTTTTAGTAAAAAACTAGTTATGCAAAATAAAAAAAGAAAACCACTATAAAATATTAATTGATTTTTATAATAAAAATACATATAATGCATACATGTTTATATTTCTTCTAAACTGTAAAAATTTCTAGGATAGTAATTTGAGGTTTTGGCTAATAACAAAACTTAATCTTCATTTTTATTTTATTATGATTCAAAATAATAATTAACTAAGAGTCCAGTTTCGAATTGTTTCCATTAATTACTTAATTTTTATTAACCTACCATAAGTTAATTATTTTACCAAGTATATTCATATAAATAACCACAAATATCTCATCTAACTTAATTGATAGACATTGTCATAACTTATTTCTAAGTTATTCTCCATAATCATCTTTTTTTTCTTTCCAAAAAATAAATAAATAAAATAAAGACTAGCATTTTAGCAAAAGCAAGTCGAGAGGATTTCACATGTTGAAAAAATCAAACTGTAATTTTAAATGGAATTGGAAGCCTAATTGTACCCCCATTTTACCTAAAACTAGAGAAACAATATAAACTCAATGTCAAATTATATGATTATTAGACGAATCAGAATAAAAATTAATCCTAGGGATATAATTAGATTTTTAATAAGCTAATTTGATTTAATCATGGGCCAAATTAAAGTTTAATTATGTTTAAGAATTAATTTGGGTCCAATTGAAGGATGTAATTAGATGCAGGGACTTAATTATACTTTAAATATATAAAATTAATTTTATTAGGGGGCTTAATTGGTGAAAAATTAAGTTTGAGAGCCTAATTTGAGCTTACTTAAGAAAATTGGAATTTTAAGAGACCAAATTTAATTTTTTCAAAGTCAAGTGGTTCAAATCGGGGTACAATCACAATTAAGGGCTAAATTGAAGAAATTTACAGTCAATGATCATTTTGAAAAAGGCGTCGAACTCTAGGGATAAAATTGAATAAAAACAGGGGTGAAATTAAAAAGAATTGAAAGTTTAATGATCAATTGAGGGTCAAATTGCATAAATCCAAGACCAAGGATCAAAATGAAAAAGACGTTGAATTTCCGTAGCTAACAATGAAGTTTGGCAAAGGAAAATTATATAAAATTGAAAATTTAGGGTTAATTAGGGGTACAATTGAAAGAAATTAAAAGATGGAGGATGAAATTAAACTTTGGCCAAATCTCTAAATCCCTAAAATGACGCCGTTTTGATATTATATATTAAAAAAGAAGAGCAGATGATGCGTCTTCTAGTGAATGTTCATCTTCTTCTTCATTTTGCTAGAAAAAGCTACTCGAGTGACCTCTTTCCTAAGACGTTTAACGCTTTATCTCTTCATCAAATTTGACAAAACTTGCATATAAACGATGGTCTAACATCTAACTACACTCCAATGTAGTCTTTTCTGGGCAATTGATGCCACAATGGTTGTGGCACCACCTCAAAGTGGTCAGCCCACTAGCCCTTTTTACAGTAACTCTTCCAAGCCATGTTAACAACTTTGAGCCAATGGTTGATATCCTTCCAGATTGAATCAAATGCCAAGATTAGACATCATTAGAGGAAAAAAATATCCTTCTTCCACCTCTATAAGTAGGGGCGGATTACATGGTCTGAGGGAGGGGAAATCAAAGGCCAAAGTTGGAAAAAAAAAAACCAACCTTCACCCTCAGTTTTACTCCTTTTCTGCCATTATTATTTTTTTCTTCTTCACCGCAATGACTTTGATTTCTTTAGCCACCACTACCTCACTAATAACGTGATCATTGGTGGCCCAACACCCTTACTATCCCATTTCCTTGCCAGCAACAAGAGTAGCCACCACAGGCCTTTCTCCCTTTCCTATGCAAGATTTTTTTCTTCATTCCAAACCAGCAACGACCCCTGCACCTTTGACCTCCAGTCACCGACAACAGTGGCAGTAACTCTAGTAGATTGATAATTGCCACCATTTCAATTTCTTTCTTCTCCATCATCGGCAACAACAATAGTTCCAATCATGCCATCAAAGTTTAGATAATTTTTTAAATTGGTCTCATACTTTAACGTCATCATATCAAAATGTTTTTTCTTCAAATAAATAATTATTAATCAATATCAATAAAAATAACACATTGGTAAACTTTTCACTAAAAATTCTTAATAACATAACAAAAGAAAATGAAAAGAAGACCAAGCTCTCTCCCTCCCTCCCTCTCTAATAAGCTCGATCTAATTGAGCTATTTTGGCTCACCTCAATTTAGTATTCATGATTAATATTATTTCTACATGGTATTATTCATTATTGTTCATGAATATTACCTTTTCAACCCAACCAAGCTTCAGTTGGGCTTGGTCTGGCCTAGCTATAAATGTAACTTGGTTTACTATTCCATCATACTTTTCAGCCAAAGCTACTGGTGAAAGTTACCATAAAAATGGAATTACCACCTTGAGCAACTCCAAATATTTTTATAAATATTTTCCAAAGTTATTATCCTCAGGTCTCTCTATAGAGAAAGAGAGATCTTAACAATAAATAACACATTTCCATTACATAAATAACACACTCAATGAAATAGAGAACACACAAATCTCTCCTCCACACAAAAAAAACACCATTTTCATCTTCTTGAATTTATACATGTTTATCACTTGAAAAAAAAAAATCAAATATTGACATAAGCATCAAAATGTTCTTTGGTTCACTAGGTACTTATTTTACAAGTACAACACAAGCCCAAAACTTATTAGGCAGGGAATGTCCATTATTTCTATGAAGTTTTTTCATGATTTCATCAATGACGTTATTTGTGGAAAACTGAACAAAAAGTCAAACCATTCCTTTTCACTTTTTTCCAAAAACTTTTCATGGTTGACGGGGCTCAAATATAGGGAGGACTGGTTAATCTCCTTACCGGGACTCCAACTCCTCTATAGCTCTAATAAATCTGCAACTACATTCAATTACTCAACGATGTTGCTATAGAGATGCTACTACATTTTAGCACTCTTTTTTCTACTTAACAACAAACTCTTGTACATGCATTAAATATGCATAGACAACTTCAGTTCCTTGAAAAAAAGAAGAAAGAATGATATATAGACGAGTAACGCTCGCACTACTATATTTGAAATGAGCTACATACCTCATTTTTACATGAAACACTTTAAATAATCTAGTCACCATTTAACTCTATGACCTCACTTATACACTAGAAAAAAACCTAGGTAAGAGACAACTTTCATGACTCCACGAGTCTGTGAGCTAAAACATGGTGCTCACCAAATGAAAAATTCTTTATTTTATCATAGAGTGTTACACACTTAATTCTTTAAAGACCGTGTCTCTACTCAAGCCAGTGTAGGTGCCTATGAGGGACTTAAAGACTCTCGGGAGAACATATAAAATGTAAGAAGTACCCTAAAACTTGACATACAAGACACTGATCTTATATGCAAAGTTCTTCCAACAATACTTCATGGATATACATGTGCATAGTATCATAGTCTAAAGCCTGACTCTATTCTCCACTTTCATGATCTCAACTCCAAAATAATCTTTCATTTTAGCATAAAAATCCTTGCAAAAAAAAAATACTAGAAAGCTTTTCGTAGTCACACAACAAGATGATAAAAGCGTAAGGGCGTATCTCTAAAGATTAAACTAGAAAATGCTAAGCATGGATAATCTGATTGAACCTATTACCACCCAAACCTTGATCAATGAAGTCTACAAATATTCCATCTAGAAAAAGTTATACACCTTTCTTGATAAAAAATCTCCTCCGTGTGAAACATGTAATGGAGAACTACATCAAGGTGGAAAAAGCTAGAGTGACCAAATAAGGTCACCTACATTTTCAAGAATATCTACCATGTTATTAATCTCTAATGAGAGCATAAAAAAAAACATCAAAGGGAATATTTATGATGGTCTGACATTCCCCGAGCTCATGACCATACCTCTTATAATGACATGTTCTGAAGCGTTGGCCACCATAAAAGGAAATGACTTTTTATAATACTCATTTCCAATAAAAAATGGTTCAAACACAATGAGTCTCAACAAGTTTTGTCTCTTTTACCATGATAAAAGGTAAGACACTGATGAGTACTACACACTAAAAAAAGAGATAGAATGATTGATAGCTAGAGGTCACCTCTACTGGTTTATGACAAAAAAAAAGTAGTTGGAGCATGGGTGCACTTTATTGTGCTGCCTATACAACATTTTTGTGCAAATATGGCCATATAGATAAACTTTTACATTGTAAGTATTTCTCCATGTATTTTTACAAGACTTTAGGAGGCAAATGATAATACAAAAAATAGCTTGGCCCAATCGAGCTCACTCTTTCTCCTCTCTCACCCTCTTTCCCCCCTCTCTTCTCTTTCTCTCTCTTTCATTGGATTGGTCTAACCGAGCTACTCTGGCTCAATTAGGCTTATTATTTATGATTAGTACTATTTCTATATGATACTACTATTCATTACTTTCCTGAATAATAAGTGTTCAACCCAACTGAGCTCTAGTTAGGCTCTGTTTGGCCGAGCTACAAATATAGCTCAGTTTAATATTCCATCATACTTTTGAACTAGAGTTGCTAGTGGAAATTATTACAAAATAAAACTACCACCTTGAGTAGCTTTAGAATTTTTTCTAGATATTTTTTAGATGTTTTTTAGATATTTTCCAATGTTATATATTTTCAGGTTTTGAGAGGGGGAGAGAAATGATGGATCTTAACAACAATACAACATATCTCCAACACATAAAAAACACACTTGATAAGACATAAAATACACAGACATCTTCTTTACACAAAAAAATAATATTTTTATCTTTTTAAATTTTATACCTATTTATCACTTGAGAAAAAACTCAAATATTAACTTAAGCATCATAGCATCATAGTGTCCTTTGTTTCACTAGGATCTTGTTTTGTAGGTACAATATAGACCTAAAACTCACCAGTCAGGGAAAATTTCCTATTATTTCTGTAAATTTTTTAAATGACTTCATCAAGTCTATTATAAGAAAAAGAGATATGGTCGCAACTTTCTTCAACTTGTTGTTGACCTAAGTCAAACTACCTCCATGTCATCGTTAGTGAAAAATGTCAAAAGATTGGAAGAAATTGACCGATGTGATCTTACCAGATTCCTTTTCCTATACTAATCAAAAGAGAAATGTAAAACAATAATTAAAAATTAAGGTATTTTTATTTTTAAGCATATTATTTGATGTTTATAAGATGCAAATAGCACTAACCCTCTCGTGTGATTACTTATTATACGAGTTCTTTAATTTTAGATTCTGGTGATGAATCTCTTGTTTAATTTTGGAGTGATCCGATATTCCAAAAAATTAATCTATTTCCTTTTGGAATGGATTTCCATCCAAGCAATTCATAAAATATCGATAGTGTTTCTATCTTTCAACGCCTCCTTCTCCCCTCGTTGGCCTAAAATCGAATCAAGCATATTGATGTGTGTTGGAGTAGAAAAATACATAACAAAATGGTTGGAAAAACACTCTAGCTTGGTATCAGATAGACCAGGTCCAATTAAAAGAATATCCGGAAGATCCAATCGTCTTATGGGTCTCAAAGAAATAAACATTTAATCGATTGGGCTTTAGCTACACTTGAGACCCAAAATCTAACCTCCAAAGTTAAAAATCCCAAGCCCGCCGGTCCGGTTAATCAAATGCTCTGTTACTCCTTCATTGTTCACGGTCACCGTCTCAGATTTAAAAAAAAAAAGAACAATCTCCTAACATCATCTTCCTCTTTCAACCAATTTGAAGAAAACCCTAACCCTAAAAGTTCAATCATGGCGTCAAGAAAGAAACATTTAGAAGGAATCGAATTACTCTCAATGTACAACGACGATGAAGAAGACGATGATGAAGAAATGGAAGATCTCGAACTCCAACCAAACCAATCTAACGACATGGAGCAAGATACTCTGCTGGAAGATAACGCCATGCTTACCGAAGAATTCCAGAATACAGAAGAAGCAGAAGCAGCTACCGCTAGTCGGAATTCAACTCCCGAAGGAAGTCTTTTAAGGCCTTTGACGCCGCTGCAGCAGCAGCTGCAACAAGGAGGGACTATTAATTTGGAGACGAAGAGTAGTAGTAGTAGGAGAGGGAGACTTGCTATTGTTGACTATGGTCACGATGAAGTTGCCATGTCCCCTGAACCCGAGGTAATTCCTTTGGCTTTTAAGATTGTCTGTCCTTGTATTGATTTTCTGCTACTTTTCTTGCTATCCTGTTTCTGATTTGGGATTGATTGGTTTCTTGCTTTTTCAGGAAGGGGAGTTCGAAGAGGAGCTTCAAAGTGCCAATGGTATGCATTGCTGGTATTTTGGCTATTTATGGATCAACCTTTAACCGTTTTGTTCGTAATAAGCCATTATAATTTATTCCCCTGTTGATTGCGTGCAGTTATGCAGTTTGTTTTAAGTGTGATTTTGCTTGTTGCCAATGTGATTTTGTATTATCTGTGTTCAACAATTATGATGCTAAAGTGGGATTGAGATCAATGTTGTTGAAATATGGTTGTGATTGTTCTGAATTAGGAAGTTAGGCCTGTTATTATTGTATAAAGACTTGATAGGACAATTAATGTCATGGCTTATGTCTTTAAGTTAGTGGTTTTCCTCTTCTGTTGCATATGATTTGATGGCATTTTACTTTGGAAACAAGTGTTGTTGAGCGTTCTCAGAAATTGATGTAAAGAGGAATGAGTGCATCTACAGGCAAATATAAAGCTCCTGCTCATACTGCATTTTTTTGGACTACTGCTTTGTAATTTGCGTGCGATTACAATGAAATAAGGCAAATTCAAAGTTCTTATTGTTTCATAGTTAGAATGCTCAAGCTGATTATTGGTTAAACATCCATGTAACAGGTGCTATCCAAGAAAAATCTTCTCCAGCAACTGCTCAGATTTTATCTCCTAGTGTTCGAGCAACTCCACAGTCATCTGAACATCTAGAACCATCGCAACCTGGTGAAATAAATGATACCACTAAGGAATCAGAAGCTTTCAATACTGAAGGTGCTAATGAGGTTCCTGCAGAGGGTGTTGATCTGTTGGATAAATTTCTTTCCCCACCACCTAAAGAGAAGTGCCCAGAGGACCTGCAAGTGAGTTTCTTTTATATCTGTCGTTAATAAGTGCTGTATAAATTTGCTACGTCTGGTGCTTCTGTCAACTTTGTTTATAAAGTACCCCTGTTATAAAATACACTACTTTCTGTGTTTCAAGAGATTTTTTTTTTTGAGCAAGTGTGAGTTGGGGACATCCTGATTAGGGTTCTATTATTACTTGTTGCTCCTGCCTAACTCGTTTGTTTTAAGTAATTTGGATCTCATTTTACAGTTTGGCTAGTATGTGTAATCTTGGATGATCCTTAGTTGATCTCTTTGTTGGTTTGCTACTGTGAATTATGTTAAAAAATGCCTTGGTTGATCCCTCCTATGTTGTTTGAATTATGGTTAAGAATGCATAATACCTTTTTTGGAACATAAAATGAACTGTGTGTTTCTTATATTCAGATGATGTAGCTTAATATGATTGATTTATGATCACAATACTGCACATTTTACATGTTCTGACATATTTTCCCCTCTTCATGCTTGTTATTTGCAGAAAAAAATTGATAAATTTCTTGCTTTGAAAAAAATTGGGAGAAGCTTCAATGCAGAAGTCCGCAATAGGAAGGATTATAGGAACCCGGACTTCTTACTGCATGCTGTGAGGTATCAAGATATTGATCAGATAGGGTCTTGCTTCAGTAAAGATGTATTTGACCCTCATGGATACGACCAAAGCGACTACTATCTTGAGATAGGTTATTACCAGTTCTTTCCACAGTTGCATTGCCGTCTTTGACTTGTATTTTCTAATATGGGTTTGGTGTTCCTTTAATTGTGCTTTTAGTTTTGGCTAATTATGAAAACTGTATGTTTTAACTGAAGAAAACTACTGAAGCTTATGTTCTAAAACTGCAAATCTGCAATATTTTGATATGAGGGCTGTCATTTCTTGGTAATGGGAATGAACTAGTGGCTTCTTCTATCTCTTGCTTCAAAAATAGAAAATCATGTGAACTGAGTGCATTGTTAAATACCAGTCACTCAGCCTCTAATTCTTTCCTGTTGTTCATCACATCCTATGTAAATTTTTGCATTTACATGAGATCGCATTTTAATAGGTTCCATGCTTGCCATAACATTTTCATACATCAACCACAAGTCATATCATGAAATGTAACTTTTCATGGAATTTATATTTTTTTTTTGCTTACATTCATTGGATGTTTAAGTTTGTTTGTTTCCCTAATAAACAAATAGACTTGCATTTCTGGTTTGGTAGAAGAATTACTCTTAATAGGGCCTGTGGGTATGCCTTTATTTGTAATTGAAAAGCTTTCTTTGCTTAATCAATTTTTCTAGTGGCCGGTTTTTTTTCAAAGCTATCTTTTGAAGCCCTAATGTTTTTGCAATTAAGGTCATCTTTTTGTTGAACATAATTTCCTGGCAATGACCTTTAGTGTTCTTGTAAATCAGAGGCTGATATGAGGCGTGAAAGGGAGAGGAAGGAGCAAGAACTAAAGAGAAGTCCAAAGGTTGAATTTGTTTCAGGGGGGACTCAGCCTGGAGTGGTTGTACCTCCAACAAAGTTCAGTTTGCCTATTCCAGGTTTAAAAAATATTTTGACTGTAGACATTGATTTTATGAGATATTTTTTCTTTGTGGCATCTCACTGTTGTATTTTGTAATGGTCTCCTTAACTTGAGATTATCTTTCTGGTGTTTCAGTTGTCACTGCTAGTGGGACACATTCATCTGCAAATGCAGCCGATGCAGCTCCCCGCGAGGGTAGACAGAACAAGAAGTCAAAATGGGATAAGGTTAATCTCTGCATGAATCTCATATATGTAAACTTATGGTTGAGCTGATGTTGAGGAACTGGCATTTTTGTTGGACGACTATATTTGCTTTCAGGTGGATGGTGACGGAAGGAATCCTTTACAAACTGGTGGACATGATTCTTTAGCTGCAGCAGCAGCTCTGTTATCCGCAGCTAATGTTGGTTCTGGATACACGGGTTTTGTGTAAGTTCCATTAGATCCTTTAAACAATTTATTCCTGTTCATATTTCATTCAGCACCTTTCCCCTCACCTCTATGTCCTTGAGTTTCTGTTTAAGTGCTTTGATATGATCACAGTATTGAGGTGATTAGGATTGCTTTGATTATTTTACATAGATAGTAATTGGATTAGAAGAACAACCAGCCCTTGTAGGGGAGTGAGTTTTCTGGTGTTTTTAGTATTAAGAATAAAAGTTTGGAATGAACTGTTTATGGTGAGAAATTTATAATGTTCTATTTGGTTACTTTGAGCAAGATTTATTATTTAAAGCTTTCAGGAAAACAAAAAAATTAAGAAAAATTTAATTCCTTAAACCTCTTAAGAATATGGGTATTCTTAGATAGCTATTGGCGATCATGACAGGATTCCATATGCTACTAAACAGCCACAGAATACTCCAGCTATGTGACTTGGGGAGCAGAATGCTGTTTGTCCGTTCAATATCCTCACTAGGGTCCACAGATTTCTCATTGCATACATTAATACAAAAAGGAACACGGCTATAATGTGCAAATTCACAGACTGACTAGAACTTTCTTAGCTGTGTCCAACTTCTAAGTTAAAGATATTGAGGATGCATAGTAATCCATTTGCATCCTGGATGGCAGGCAGCAGAAACGGCGAGAGGCAGAAGAAAAAAGATCTGGAGAAAGGAAGTTGGAAAGAAGATCTTGAGCACTCCTGCGGAGAATTCACTACTATACCATTCTTGGGATGGACAAATTTGCTCGAGGCAACATAGCTTTGTTCTTGTTCACATGCTAATTTTTATAAAAGAAAACTGTGTTTAGTTAAAGATAATTTTTGTAATTTTCAGCTTGAAGTTGAAATGTAATATAGCTTATAGCATGAGTTCGAATTTCCTATGCTTGCTGCGCCCGTGAATGTAATCAGCTGAAATTTCAGTTTTGACTGCTTTTTGCAAAGAGCAACAGGATAGCATGGTTGCATGGTACCCCGTTACTAACCTATGGCAGGAATGGCGTTTCCTATATTTGGCTGATTTCTTTCGCAATCCAAATCAACTGTCTACAGGTGTAGCCTCGAAGGTGATGTATTTGGGGCGCAGCTGTGCTGTGCGGTGTAGAAAGGGGAGGTTTTTGCTCTCCAGCTTTCCTCCTCTTTCTGGCAGGGCTTGACTCTAGTCTAAATTAAAGCCAAATTGGCAGAAAGCAAACACTCGACAAGAAAACTGGTCATTAAAAAGTGATTCTTTTGGAATGAGCAGGACTAAGCACTCATGATGAAACCCTTTATTTCAAGTCAGAATCATCCTTTACATTTACACTCCAAAGTTCAAGCCGAAATGAATCCCTTGGTGAAATGGCTCAAAAGTAGGCATGGCATGACCGTTTACATGCTTCTCATTCGGATGCCATTTTCACAATCATAATACCTAGGAGCAGTCTTTTCTTCCTTTTTTTCATTTTTCTTTGCCCATTATCATAGCCAGCTGGGGGGAATTTTATTGTATTCACGGAATAATTAGTTAGTTATTTTTTGAATTTAGTTATTCTTTGAATTTATCTTGAAAAAATATACAACACAGAGAAGAGAACATAAAACTCGTAATCTATAAAAAATAATAAGTATATGGTTTTATTTTTAAATGAGTATATAAAATAACTAATAAATTACTCTATCATTGACATAAAATCTCTCATAGAAAACCCTAGCGGCCACTCCACCAAATTATTCTTGCCTCCATTCATTTTTCGGATACATGAAAGCTTTTATTTCATTATAGCATGATTACATAAATCTACTTCCATTGAAATACGATGTTTGGTTATTTTGAGTCTAGTCATTGCATTGTTAGTTCGAGATTCGCAGTCAACATTACTTGGCTAAAGGAACACCTTGTTACCATTTAGCTACTATTAGATTATTGCCCGAGTTAAGCTGCGAGTTGAATGATTTTTTTAATGTAAAAAAATTATATAGGTGTTGTTAATATGTTTTTTTAGCAAAAAAAATTAATTATTTAGAGATTGACTTAATATGACCTGATTAATTTGATAAATTTAAAGACAACCCGAATGACCGATAAAAATGTAGTTTGATTTTAAAAAATTAGGACATCTTTTTTAAATTATATTGAAATGATAACATATTATATCGATTCAGATCAACTCGAATTAACTTATCAAATTCGTTACCTAAGTTATGAAACCCTGATAACCCTATAGAAAAAATAAATAAAAAATACTAAACTCAATTATTAATCAATCCAATGTTAAATGATGAAATTAAAAATAAATTCAACTAAAAAATAAGTTGAGTCAACTTGGGTTAACTTGTCAAATATGAATCATAAGACTGAAATAACCCTATAAAAAACAAATCGAAATAAATTATGAAACTTGACTCCTAACCAACTCAATGTTGAAGGGTGAAATTTAAAAAAAAACACAAAAAAACCACCTGATTCAACCCGAGACAATTGATCAAACCCGTGATCCGAGTCATAAGACCATAATAACCTCGTAGAATGCAAACCAAAATAAATTATGAAGTCTAATTCTCAATCAATCTAATATTGAAGGATAAAATTAAAAAACTAAGAAAATGACAAAAAAAAACCCCGAGTAAATCAGCTTAACTGCATGATTCAGGTTGTAAGACCCTGATAACCCTATAAAAAAATACAAAAAATTATAAATCTCAATTCCCAATCAACCCAATTTTCAAGGATTAAATTGGAAAAAAAATCAAATAAAAAAGAACAAAAAAATAACCCGAGTAACTAGAGTTAACCTACCAAACCTGAGTCAAAAGATCGAGATAACCCCATAGAAAGCGAATTGAAAAAATTATAAAATCCGATTCCCAATCAACTCAATATTGAAGGATGAAATTGAAAAAAATAATAAAAAAGAGCAAAAAATGACCCAAGTTAACATAACTAACTTGCAAAACTCGTAACTCAGGTCATAAGACCGAGATAACTTCATAAAAAAATAAATTAAAATAAATTATGAATCTCTATAGCCAGCGAATTCAATATTAGAGAATGAAAATAAAAAAAAAAAGTCCTAAAAAACTATAAAGACCAAAATGAAAAAATTCTTGGCTTTTCACTGTTCATCCAATTCCTACATCGAAAAGCAAAGCTCTTTTTAGAATGTGTCAATACCATGATTCCTTTCCAGTGAAACAGGTGTGCGTGAAAGTGAAACACATCTCGTTTACATGGGATCTTGATCCTTTTTTGCAAGAAGAATTCTAAGCATCTTGGCCTTTCATTAAAAAGTACAGTGAGTCTGAATCCAAGGAACAAATCTGATGTTTTCGAGCATCGATTTTGTAACGAGATGCTCGTACGTTGATCACAGGAAATTCTTTAGCCGACTCCTAGAATGTGCTCTTGCTTTTATAGCAGAAAAACATCTCACAGTATGACCAAATAATAGAGAGATTCAAAGAACATGCACTGACTGTCCAGAAAGAATATTCTACATTACCTTTCAAGTTTTGAACGTGATTTTATTCTCACCGTAGTTTCAAAAATCGATAGCATTAATGTTAAATATTTCGGTATCGGAAATACATTAGATGATGCCTTTGATTTTGAAAAGGAATAAAAACTTAGTAGTGAAAATGATATTAAATGAAGCTTTTGACACCATTTTAAATAATAATTTTGGGATAAAACCACACCCAATATAGTTGTGAAGAGCTAGAAAAAAAAAAAAAAAAGAGCAAGGGAATCTATAAAGGGTGTCATGAAAAATCTCATAAGAGACTGCCTAGATATGCTCAGCTTTTGAAAGAATTTAATCCAAGTTTAGAATTAACTTAATTACTTGAAGCATATAATTTTTTAACCCCAGTTTGATTATTTGTTACTTGAAAAACATAAATCTTGATTAAATTAAATCTTCATGTGTGTTTAATTATCATGAATCAATTACACTTATCTTGATCTCAATGTTGTTATGTAATTAAATCATGCATGCTTAACATAGATTATTATGTGGTTAGGGTTTTTTTAGGTGAATATATGATTAGGCTTAATTAATGCGCATATTGTAGGTTAACTAAAAACGAAGTATAAAAAGTATAACTTATTTTTCATGGTTGATTTTTTTATGATCATAAATAATATTAGATAATATATGTATTTTAATTATTGATGTTTAATTATCTTTGAGAAACACTTTTTTAAAGTTGACATTAAAACCTTTTTCTCTCTATATTTTATGTTCAGTTGGATGTGTCTTTTTATCTTCAAGGTTGATTTTATTCATTTATCAATGTTCTAAGTTTCTTTTACTTAGCATAGATAATAAACAAAACTCTCATTTTAATTACTTAACATTTAAATTGCATAGTAGTTGATTTTGCTAGATTAGCATATTTCGTGCCTTTGCACTTGATTTGCTTCAATTTAAATGTAAATAGTTTGTCTTGATTGAGGAACTAAGTTCTAACATGTGTATCTATCTATATAGGACAATACCGTTACTTTTAACTAAGTTTTATGACGTGAACTTGGTCAATCCAAAAATAATTTGATCAACTAATAAAAAGCATTTAAGGTTGAAATTAAGAAAAAAAAATGACAAATAGAAAAAAAAACACCCTTCCAACATAAAATTTTTTTATAAAATGACCAAGGAAAAAAAATAAGAAATAAAAAATATAAGGAGTGAAATTGTGAAATCAAAAGAAAAAAAGGACAGTTGTGCACTTTCTTTGGAAGAGAAAAAAAGAAGGAAAGAAAAAAACCACTATTGGTGAAAAACCACCCATCATCCACCACCACGTGTCATATAAGAAAAATAACTCGATGATACTTCTAAAAACATGACGGAAGGGTAGGTTTGTCCACTAGATGACGTCACACACACCACCCATATGTTGATGTATAATGATGACGCACCAATAACTTTTTCAAATAAAAAAAATTTTTCAACTTAAAAATAACAGAATGTCATTCATGGCTGAGAGTTATAAAAATAAAAACAGTGTGAAAGGGCACAAATGTCCCTAGATGAATGCCTTGTTGTTTTGTTTTTTTTTTTTAAGGATAAAAATATATTTTTATAGTACCATAAAAAGCTAAAAACAAAAATAAAACATTTGTTCAACAAATTTTTTTTTTTATTTTAGAGGTAAATAAATATTTTTAATGTTTTAAAGTTTTTAAAAACACCTGTGATCATCCGCTGTAATTTTATTGTTCTTGGGGGTGAATTTATTATTTCTAAGTGCAATAAGTTTAGAAAACAAAATTAACATAACTCCGAATAATCTCTTCAAAACAAATAGATCTCTAGAAAAGATCAAATTATCTCCAGTCTTGAAGCTTTTATTTTTCTACAATACAGTGAAAAACTAACATCCTATGTATTTACTGGTAATATAAGCGGTAAAGTTATTTTACTACAGAGTAGGATTTTACAAGACTAATGATGGACATGTGATATTAAGGAAGTGGCAAAGAAAAAACAAAAAAGAACAAATTGCAGCTACAGATGCGACCATGGAGATAAAAATAAATAAATCTAACATTACTTGTTTGTCAACAAGTAACATAGCTGAAACCTAGAAAAAAAAAAGGTACAAAAAATTTGGAAACTAGTAGCAGCCTGCCTAGAAAAAGGTTAACAGTTAAATTATTCTAGATTTTTTATTATTATTAATATGAATTTTTGTCCGATTTGTGCATACCTTAACTAATTTTATGGATTCTGAAATTAACGATCATGTAAATTTTTAATGATCTTAAGATTTGTAAGACTGAATTGATAATTTTTAAAAAACAAACTTATAATCTGATGAATTAATCTATACCGCTCAGGATTGCTGTGAATTATTTGATAGGCAGAGATGTGGAAGTAAATATGAAGATGAGCAGTGAAAAAAGAGAAAATTTACCTGTAAACAGAAAGAAAGAAGGAAAGAAGGAGCTCGCATTTCTAAGATAATAATAATAATATTATTATTATTATTATTTTGTCTTTGCATAGAAATAGAGACGTTAGAGATTCGTACCCTGCAGACTCTGTTTATTATTACTGTTTCAGGTACAAGAGCTCCAGCAAAATAATAATAATAATTTTTCTCATATCTTATCTCCTGGGTAAAATTGGAAAGAGATGAGTGTAATTTTGCTGTCTTGTATGGTTTTTTTTTTTTCTCTCTCTCGATTTATTTACAATGGAGTCTCTATAGTATTGCAAAACTAATTAATTAATCCACATCCTCTCAAGAACTATTTATTTAATCCCTTTATTTTTAAATATGTTAATGACTCAGTATTTTCATCATTTTTTTATTTTCTAATTTATTTTGGTATCTCCCATCTTAAGAAATAAAAAATGGAAAGAATTATTATAACTTGGTCCCTATAGTTTAGTAAAATCAATTAACTAGTCCTTGGGATTTTAGAAACTACATATTTAATCTATTTATTTTTAAATCCATTTTTAAATTAATTATTTTCATTATTTTATGTCCTTTCCAATGTATTTTAATTTTAATTTTAATTTTAATTTTAGGAAATAGGAAGAAGAGGAAAAGAAAAAAAGAAGTAGATAGGATGATAAGATTGACGAGAAAAAACAAATTGGAACAAAATACTACTAAATATAGTTAACCCCGGCCAAACGACTATTTAATTACTTTTTATATTACATGAATTAATTATTTTATTTGATAAATCACAAAGACTAAGTTATTATTAATTTAAAAGAAAAGAGAATTAGTTGATTAAAGCTGGTCAAAGAATTATTTAATTATTTTGTTACCATAGAAATTAATTGATTAGTTTTCTTAAACAACAAGGACAAATTTATAAACATTAACTGCATTTTTCTTAGATTTTCTTTACTTAAAATTAATAAATCAAGAATTTATCAAGTTACAATCGTGAATTTAATGTTCACCAAGACATAGTTCATGATAGACATAACAATAAATTTACCAACTATCCTTAAAAAAAAAAAAAGATAGGCTAATAACTAGGAGTAGGATTGTCTTTACAATTGAATGATTTTGGCATTTTAAATTTGGTAAGGGATAAAATATAATTTTTTCGTTCTATGAAAACAAATTAAATTATCATATTACCCTTGGAGTTAGGAAAACATTTAACTCACAGTAGGGGTTTCGTTTGTCTTTTCATGTTTATAAGTACAATTAAAAGACCAACTTACCCTTAGAGTTTATTTTTTTAAGCCTAGGATCAAAGGGTATTTTAATTATTTCGTAATTGGTCTTTTTATTGTTTTTGGGGTGGGGTAGGGGCATTCTGGTCTTTTAAAAAATAAAAAAAATTAAAAAAATGATGACGTGTGTTTAGAACGCGTCAGCCACTTCACTGTCTTCAGACAACGTGTGCAACTGATTCCAATAGCAAAAAAAATCATTCCAGGGTTAATTTAGCTTTATCTTGACGTCACTTTCATGAATATGTGGCATGTGCACCGATAAGAACTCTAGCTTGTCATTGGTGGACTTTTCTTCTTTTTTTCCTCTCTCTTCCTCAATTTTTGCACCCTATCACCTGAGTTTTCAAGTCAACCCCTAAACTTCTATTTCTTTTTTATTCTCTCAGTTATGATATTTTTTTTGAAATATTTCATTGAATTAGATTTTTGTTTCGATTTCATTATCATTCAATTTTGCTTTGTCAGATTTAGTTTCCATTCTTTTAAGTACTATTTTTTTTGTAATTTAAGATAATTTTTGCAGTTGTATTTTTTTGTTTTGCAATTCCACCCACTGTAAATTTTTTTTCCTAATAGAATTCATCCTCATTGTTTTGATTGTTATTTTTTTTGAAAAATTTTTAAATTTGATATTTTTTTGCCCAATTTAATTTTCAAAATTTAATTCTTCAAATTTAGATTTCACGGGTTACAAGCTTCGGGAATTAACCCGGCTTTATGAGGTTTGCCTAAGATTGCTTCTTTTTTTTTTCATTTTTTGAGGTGATGGTTTTTCGATTTCATCCATCAATATTTTTTTAATTGGAGATAAAGCTCTTTTTTTTCTTTTTCCATGCTTTTTATGACCTTGGTTTTATCATTTTATTTATTTATTTATGTTACCTCAGGTCTTTTATTTGTTTTATTTGTTAAATTTGTGTTTTAAATAAATTTTATTCTTGAATTAAATAAAATTAATTTATTGAATATAAACAGGTGCTCACTTCATTTTGTTTTGTTCTATTTACTTTTCCAAGATATTACTCTAGTTATCCACGTGACTTATTCTTATGTCATCATCTAAAATGGTATAGTTGGGTTTGAACTGTCTCAACAAGCTCCTTTTGTAATGAGTGATGTTGACAATGGAGTGACAGTGAGTTTCGTTTTCTTTTCTTTTCATTCCGGATATAAAATTGGTGGCTCATTCATTTTGGTTACTTGTTGCCATATGTTTTTTTTACGGTTCATCTGCTATCATTGCCTATTGTTTAAATAAGATTATTAAGCTACCCATAATTTATCATGATTAACAAACTACTTAATAACATAATTAATCATCACTAACCGATTATAAATGGACATAATAACTAAAAAAATGTTTATAAAAATATAAGAAGCAAATTGATATAGCATAAAGACATTTTTTTATGAAGTCATTTCAAATCTTATAAACTTCTCATTTACTTCACACAACATGACTATTTTCCTTCTTTATTTTTTCTTATGAGTAAATTTTATTAATTAAGTTAAAAGATTTAATAAGCCATCAAAAAAAGCATATGACCAACAACTGTAAAACTGGTTTGGCCCAATGAGTCAATTTAGAGGCTAGGACCTAAGACTTGGCCTATCAGGCCCCTAAACATGATCTTAAAATAAAGTCAACTAAGAGTTGCCTTAGTTGACCTAATGAGTCAACCTGTGACTTGGTTAAAATTTGATTATACAATTTAGTTTAATATTTGCATTTCAATCCTTAGATTTGAGAGAAGAAAGAAAAAGTTACTAGATAACAACTAAGGATAGAGAAAGTTGTCATTTATCACATTCCAGCAATAAAAAAACATTGTTCTTGGTGTTAGTAAGTTTCGTTTCACATGATATATTTTGCACCTTATCTTGCTGGGAAAGGTAGATTGGCCATTAGGATTTGTTTTTTTTTTTTTAAATCAAGACAAAGTTTGTATTTTTTTTTTTTACCAATTAAACATTGTTCTTATGTTATATATTGATTCATTGATGTTTATGAGATTTTTTTCTAGTGTTTTTGTGTCTTAAAAGAGAGGGGATTTTCTGGTGATTCTCAGCCATCAAAGATAGTCAGAGGTGAAACTAGTAGGTAATCAATTTTTTTAAAATAAAAAAATATTAAGCCTAGTTGTAAAGCCCCATGCCTATGCACCATACCTAGTTTTTTATAGGTCAGGTTTAATGGACCTACCTCTCATGCCTAGTTCTTTTTTTGTCTTTATTTTTTTTATTTTAAGTTTATTTGATGTAAAATTAGAATATATATATATATATATATATATATATATATATTCATTCAAAATACATTTCAAGTATTATTTCTTAATATACCATTAAGATTTTGGTTTGTTTTCGGTTAAGATTTGGTTGTTTTTTTTTTTATAAGGACTAACTTTATTATCATATAATTAAATAAAATATAATTTATTTAATTAAACTTCTTTTACATGTTAAAATATAACTTGTGGCATATAATTTGCAACCTATCTAGCATATATTTGTTAAACAATATTATTCTAATTCATCAATAATTTTTTTATATAAGCGAACTTTATTTTTAAAAATATTTTTTTTTATTCTAATTCATTTCTGTTATCGTTTACTTAAAAAAAATTAATTTTAATAAATAAATTCAGTAAATACAATTGAGTAAATGTCTCATGCTATGGGATTAAATATGTTGATTTGCATTTATCTTTTGATTTTTCCAGTTTCGCTTTTAGTTATTATTAATGATTTTTTTCCATTAATTTATACAAATGATTATTGATTGATTTAATTAGATGTTTGTATAAGTTTTTTTTATTTACATTTAGACTTTTTTTATATAACAAAATGCAACAAAAAATCTTGCATATCTATTGTTATATATATATATATATATATATGATTAGTGGTTAAGCATGGGTAAAATAGCTAATGATTTATAAAAACTGTGTTTTGGATTCAAATAAAATAAATATAGCTATGACTTTACTCTAAAGAAGCGTCCACCCACCAACTTGCCATATAAAATTCACTACTAAATACTAAATATTATAAATAAAGGATTAAAATACTGGTTCTAGTAGTGAATACTTTTTAAAATATTTGTTTTAAAATAATATATTTTATTTTAAAAAATTTATTTTTAATTTCAACGTATCAAAACAATTCAAAATTATAAAATAAATTCAAAATTTTTCAAAAACTTTTATTTGAATACTTTTATTTCAACCAAACAACACTTGCCTGCATGTAATTTGACCATAATTAACTGAGAGAAAAATAAATACCAATGCAACTTCTTACCATTTAAAGTATAAAGCAGACAAAGCAACCATATCATAAAAAAGAATGGAGTGAGTACAAAAACATTA
>Ga0325414_1001200_pt1 | contig 24422 bp, 16 predicted proteins | sample PopdelMetagenome_8_FD_206183 | JGI IMG/M metagenome (GOLD analysis project Ga0325414, IMG submission 206183) | Populus deltoides microbial communities from Bellville, Georgia, United States - Leaf-PdKOR-R3 | ecosystem: Host-associated > Plants > Phyllosphere > Phylloplane/Leaf | place: USA... | reverse complement strand
TTTAAATTTTTAAAAATGCTTTTAATATAAAAAAATAGAAAATAATCATGTTTAGAGATGAAAAATTCTGTCGTTGAAAGAATTTATTCTAGTGATGAATTTTGGTAAGTCAATAAAATAAATAATCGGCTGTTACACAATTTATTGTAGCATGTTGAAAATTTTGTTTAAAACATGGTTAATAAATATATTTGAGTTTAAATTAAAAGTAGAGTGCATTTATCTTTTAGATTAAAATTTAATTTCAAATTAAACTCTTTAACATAAAATATTTATATGATTTAAACAAGTTATGAGTGAATATAAAATTAATTTTAAACAATCCTTGATTTGAAATGTTTTAAAAAAACCCAAAACCTTGTAAAAACTTCTATGACATTCAGCAAGGAAACAAGCTTTGCTTGTTTTTTTTATGAATAACAAAAATATAAAAAGTTAAAATTAGGTTTGTCTTGGATTTAATTTTGAGTTTATTATAAAATAATTTTTTAGATTATAAAATATTATTTTTTATCAACTTAAATTTTGGCTTGGGTTCGGTACATGAAAAATGATTTCTTCTTGCTTATTAGTTTGTCCAGTCCATAAATATAAGAATTTGTGAAGTTTTTTCTAGAATAATATTTTTAAAATCCTAACAGTTTTTCTAGCTCAAAAATATCCGATTAAAAAAATTCTAGATTTAATTATATTTTTATAGAGGATAATCAAAGCTGACAATGAAGAGAATTAAGTTTTGGTTTCTAAAACTCTAAAATAAAGCCGAAGAAGAGTGTTTTTGATTTTTTATTTTTTTTGCACTGTTTTGGATAGAATTTCTGCATGATTTTTGACACTTCTTCTACCCTATTTTCCAGCATACTACTTTCTATGTTAAGCTTTGTTTATGCTCTTTATTTTCTTCCTAATATAGAATTTAGGTTTAGTTCTTAAAAAGAAATTATGAGTTATAATTCATTTGAGTTTATCGATCTTGTTTAGGAGTGCAAATAAATAAGATAATGTTGTTAGAATTCTAAAAATCTTAATAATGTCATTTATTTTACACCAAGTAAAGAATAATAAAGTTTTAAAAACAAAAAAATAATCTTTCACAAAAACAAAATTTCAGTTTCATTAAATTTCAAGAGCTTAACAAATAAATGTCTTACATGCTTTTTACTTTAGATATAATTTCAAAGTGTATTTTAGTATGCATTAGTTTCAATCTTTTATGTATGATTTAATATTTTCCTAGTATATATACTAGTTTTAGATCATGATTACAAGTTAACTATGAAGTTATATTTTTTGCTTGCTTGTAAACTAACTATTTTATGCTCAGTTGTCTAATCACCTAGTATTTTTTTTGGACAACATAGCATCCCTCAAAAGACTGGGCAGTGAAACCAATTACCAGGTTTAATTCCAACCACCATGGCTGATCTGCATTTTGGAATTCTTGAACCTGTGAGAATTCCATCAAGCACTTAGCTTCAGAGGTTTGATTCACCAGCTTTTCTTGGAAATTTTGCACTCTGTGGACCACCTGTCACACAGATTAAATGTGTTGGAGACGACACCACAGTCTATCAACTAATTATCACAGGCAAGAAATGAAGATGATGTTGATGAATTCATGAAATGATTCTATGATAGTATGGGAATCGGTTATGTTATGTTCTTTACTCTTTAGGGGGTTTCAAGTGATTTATTGCTGAAGCTTTCTTGGTGGTCTGCCTTTTCCAGTTCTTAGACCTGTAGATATTGTTAAACTCAGCCAGGCAGGTTGATTCAGAAAACCAGGACCTTGAGCTTGATCCGGAATGAATTTTCAGTTGAACCATACAAGAAATTCACTTAGTAAAATTAATTAGACTCGGGTATTTAGTGATTTGGTTGACGTGACCGAACCAGACCCAAACCTGGTCGGTACGACAACCAAGGAAAAAGAACAAAACACTTCGGTTTTAATAAAGACAGTTAACCCCGTGACCTAAGCCGTTTTCCGAGACAATATTGTCTGACAACTATGCTTAGACCAATCATGGGGGCGGTTCTATGTGACAGTGTGTAGTACCGCAGCAGACCAGGCTGCAGAGAGAATTTCAGAGCTAAATCTACACGAATGCTTTCTTCCTTTAAAGACTGTGAGGTAATTAAACTTGCTTACCTATATGTTGTTTAGTTCATTCACTTCGGTGTACAAGTTTCATTCCATCCGTCGACATTGAAATAATATTACAGGCTCATGGTTTCTTGTGATTATATATAATCCTTCCCTTAACCAGATGCAAGGCATTCCAAGATCCTTTGCAGAGTTGTGCTACTTAAGTATACTAGATTTGTGTTACAACAATCTCGCCGGCGATCTTTCTCAGTTCATTCGAAACTTAAAAAGGATGTGCAGAGAAACATTGAAGATCTTGAAAGTATGTCATAATGAACTTCATGGTTCATTACCCGATATTACAAGATTCTCTTCCATGAGAATCTTGGACCTCCCTGACAACCAATTGAATGGCTCTTTAACAAGGTTTCAACAATATTCTAAAATTATTGTCCTAAGTTTGGGTGGGAACCACTTGATAGGATCATTACCTGATTTTATAATGCTTCCATCTCTGAGTGTGCTTTCGATTTATGAAAATCGATTGAATGGGACTATTCCTGAAACTATTGGAAACCCATCAGAGCTTAAGCATCTAGACGTTGGTTTCAATTCCTTGGAAGGAGTCGTGTCTGAAGCTCATTTCTTGAATCTCTCAAAATCACAGCATTTGGATTTATCTTATAACTCTTTGACTTCGCAATTCCCATCCTATTGGATGCCCCCATTTAACTTGGATAGCTTACATCTGGGTTTCTGTGATATGGGGCCTCGTTTCCCTAAATGGCTTGTCGGCCAAACTAATATTTCTGAACTTGATATCTCAGGTGCCAGAATTTCAGATAATATTCCTGTTTGGTTTTGGAATCTATCCCCTTATTTGTCTTTCTTAAATCTTTCTAACAACCAGATGAGTGGAATGTTGCCAAATCTATCATCCGAATATCCTCTATACATTGGTACTGATTTTAGTTCAAACCAATTTGAGGGTCCTTAAATCTTTCGAACAATAAGTTTTTAGGGTCAATTTCTGTTCTATGTAAGATCATGGGTGGGGCTTTGAGCTTTCTTGATCTCTCGATAACCTATTATCCGGGAGGCTTCCTGAATGTTTTATGGAGTGGCCGCAGCTAAATATTCTGAATTTAGCTAATAACAATTTCTCAGGTGAAATTCCTAGCTCAATAGGATCACTGTCTTGGCTTGAAGCTTTGGCTTTACACAGCAATAGCCTCTATGGAAAATTGCCTCCATCTTGAAATAATTGCAGCATGCTGATATTTTTGGACCTAAGCACAAATGGATTGTGAAGAGAAATACCAGCTTGGATAGGAGAGAGCCTATCTTCTTTGATATTCCTTTACTTGCACTCTAATGAGTTCTCTGGAAGCATACCGCTGCATCTATGTCAACTTGCAAAAATTCGAATCTTTGACCTCTCTGTAAATAACATCTCTAGAACCATACCTAAGTGCCTAAACAATTTCACTTCCATGGTTAAGGAAGGCGAATCAGAACATATGATTGAGAATTCTTATGCAGTATCAATGACATCTGGTACAGTTGGTTTCGGGACTACTACAAGAACAAGGCCCTGATTGAATGGAAAGGAAGTGAGTACGAGTATGGAAGGAATCTTGGGTTTGTTGGGGATTCCAACCGGTGATGTACTAATATTTGCTCATAGGAGGTAAAGCACACTGACACAATATTTAACGTGGTTCGGCAAAACCGCCTACATCCACGGGAGATAGTCAGTGTATTAGAGGTAGAGAAAGGGTTACAATAAATACATGGAGGAGGAGGATTACTCAACTCCCAGCTCACACACTCTGCTGCATATGGCAGCAGGGCTGCTGCCTCTCCTCTTTCTCTCTTCTTCTCGTCACTTCACTCTCACACACTCTCTCATTTTGCTCTCACAAACATGCCTCTTTTATAGGCAAATATGGTCAACATTGAGAGGCTAATAAAGCCTTAAAGCATGGCATGAATTGTGGCACAATTCATGCTTCCACTTGCTTGGTGGTGGGGTATTGCCACAAATGGCAATATCCTAACAATCACCTCCTTTGCCATTTGTGTGGGCAATTGTCCTCTTGCTTCTTCAGCACAAGCTTACATTCTGCAGCTCTCCCAAGCTTCCATTCTGAGAGCGTCTTCAACACAACATCCCCCTTCGAGCGTATCAATCATGCTCGGTCCGGAATGATTTTTCAAGCCTTACACCAAGGCTTACAACACCCCCTCAAATAGAATATTCTTAAGTGCGACAGTCATTATCCGAGTATCTCAGTGTGATCACAAGCTCACCACTCTTCCAAGAGTCTACTCATCCAGGAGTTGCGCCTGCCCTTTGTTCCACCCTAGGAACCACGCCTTACTTCTCCGTGAGTCTCTCGCTCTTAGTCGTAAGAGTCTAGGTAGCTCTCCACCTTTAACCATGGGGGCAACCCATTAAAGGTTGATCCATATCTGTCTTTATACTCTGAGTATTACAATGTCATTACCGAGCTCACCACCTTGACAAGAGTCAACTCGTTCCCGGAACCTGCGCATGCCCTCTGCTCCTTCATAGCAGCCGTGTCTTAATGCTCCACAAGTCATCCACTTATTGTCCAAGGCAAATGTCTTCTAGCTCATTGATCTTTAGCATGAGGGCAATATCCATGAAAGTTAATCCTGCATTTGTCTTCATACTCATCATAACCATTTTATTGGTTATACACCTGTCCACTCATATCTAGCCATCACATTGGCTCTGGGGCGTTCTGAACTGGGCTCATATCACGACCCTCACACCTTCTCTAAGGTGTCTTCACCCGTTGTCATGGGGCGGTCTGATCCGGGGCTCCTATCACGGCCCACACACCTTCTCTAAGGTGTCTTCGCCCGTTGTCATGGGGCGGTCTGATCCGGGGCTCCTATCATGGCCCTCACACCTTTTCTAAGGTGTCTTCGCCTTTCATAGGCGGTCGCATCCTCCTTCAGCTGAGATGCTTCAAAGTGGCTTCAAAAGTCTCTACCACCATGTGCACTATGGGAGAGATAACTGCCACTAATTACATAGAAAGAGAAAGTTGCGGTATACTCCTCGCAATTCTCCACCTTGATTTCTATGTTTGGAGCTTCTGTGTCTTTCTGCTTGACAGCTCCACCTACACCAACTCTCTTTGGTGTCTTCGCCTTTCATCATAGGCGGTCGCCTTTTATCACAGGCGTTTGCACCCCCTCAATTAGGTGCCTCTACAACAACTCTCTTTCCATCCTTGCATGCATTGGAAAGGTCTTTGCCTGTTGTCTTCATCAAGAGCATAAGAGATTTCCTGTTGTACAAACTTTAACAGTCTCTGCTTTGAGCTTCATCTGGGAACACTTCTTCTCCTTGCATCTGTTGTCTCATTACAGTACCTTGTTGGATCCTACGGGTACTCGTGCACAATCTCCGCGTGCCCTCGTGCAATTTCTGTTCTCCAGATTTCTCCCTATTCCTTGCTTATGTTTGACAGCAGCTCATCCTGTCATAACACCTGTCTAAGTCAAAATAGGGTGCCAATCTTTATCCCCTTACTGTATTCCTCTTCCATTATCAGGGTCTTCATCAATTCTCCCCTCGAGAAATCACAGTCACCGAATCTAACTTCTTTGGAGAAATCATCACTCCATTAGATCCTTGAACATACGGAACCCAACTGTTCCTCTTGTGCCGTCATCCTGTTAGTCTTCAACCGTTTCATTATAAACTGCTATATATACGAAAATAGTACCGTATGGATAATCCTTCCACTGAGCAAGTTCCCAGGAAAGATTGGAAGGGTCACACTGGTCCCGCTTAAAACCCAATCTCCTAGACATAACTTCTTAGGCCATATCTATCCATCATACTGACTTTCTGTATATACAACCATTTGCTAGCTTTGTTGTGGCTTTCCTTTACAAGTGATCTGGAATATACTGGTTTAATACATAATTTCTATACATCTGGCGAGACTACCAGTTCTTAGATTCGTCAAGATTGGTTTTCATCAGTTTCCACTCTTCACCTCAAATTGTCCATATGATCGGGTGTCCAGAGTGTCCCAATTTTCCCTTCTTTCAAGGCAACAAAAAATTTCTCTACTTAGCAGTTCAGCACATGTAATTGGGAAAACATGTGTGACATGTTCTTCTTCATCTCCATCGACCACCATGATGACCTTCAGATGCCTCCTAATCGGGCAATCTCTTTTGTTAATTCACCACCACCACTTTTGGTCACAAATCTCAATGATCGGACCGTACCATTGCATCCGGAACGATCAAATTAGCTAGAAACAAGTTTGAAATCGTCCAAATCGCATTTCAGATGGCTAAGATTTGATCAAAACAATTCTGGCCTGATCAACGGCCCAGATTCAATCTCAGATCCGGTTGCACATAGACTCTGCTGCACATAATCTTCTCCCTTGGCTCCGGCTCGGCTCGGCTCGGCTCACAAACAGCTCGGCTCAATTCGGCTAAGCTCCGCTCGGCTCGAGTCTGATGATGTGGCATGTGGGTCCCACAGTGCTGACGTGTTAGCTGACTGGACGCTGACATGGCATGCCAACTATGCATGCTTACGTCATGATGACGTCATCCTTATCCAGTGCGTCAGATTTCAACGCGGTTTTCAACAGTGGCTTCGTCTCTTTCTCCTCTACACAGTGGTATGGTCAAAACACAATTTTGACAACTTTTATTTTTGAGCAAAATCAAACACCCCTTTAAACCATATGCTCTGATACCAATTGTTGGGGATTCCGACCGGTAATGTACTGATATTTGCTCATAGGAGGTAAAGCACACTGACACAATATTTAACGTAGTTCGGCAAAACCGCCTACATCCACGGGAGAGAGTCAGTGTATTAGAGGTAGAGAAAGGGTTACAATAAATACATGGAGAAGGAGGATCACTCAACTCCCAGCTCACACACTCTACTGCATATGGCAGCAGCTCCTCTTTCTCTCTTCTTCTCGTCACTTCACTCTCACACACTCTCTCATTTTGCTCTCACAAACATGCCTCTTTTATAGGCAAATATGGTCAACATTGAGAGGCTAATAAAGCCTTAAAGCATGGCATGAATTGTGGCACAATTCATGCTTCCACTTGCTTGGTGGTGGGGTATTGCCACAAATGGCAATATCCTAACAAGGTTGTCAAGGATTATTAATTTTGCAAGCAACAAATTAACAGGAGAAATTCCTGAAGAAATAAAACCATTGTTAGAGGTGATTGTGCTGAATTTGTCAAGAAACAATTTGGCTGGAGTAATGCCAGAAAAGACTGGTCAGTTGAAACAGTTGCCATCGCTTGATTTTGCGGAAAATCGTTTATCAGGCAGAATTCCAACCTCCTTGGGTGATCTAAATTTTTTGAGCCATTTGAACCTGTCCTATAATAACTTGCCCGGGAGAATTCCGTCAAGCACCCAACTTCAGAGCTTTGATGCTTCGGCTTTTAATGGTAACCCTGCACTTTGTGGGGCCCCAATCACCCAAAAATGTCCTGACACCTCGAAGTCTACCAGCTAATGATGGCAGCGAAGAAAATGTTGATGAATTCCAGAAATGGTTTTAGGATTTTCTGTACGCTTTTGGGGGGTCTCCGGTTCTTTACTGCTAAAGCGTTCTTGGAGACATGCCTATTTCCAATTCCTGGACAAATCATGGAACTGGCTCAGCGTGTATAAAACCAGACTACAGTGAAAATTTCTTATCTGCCATGTAGATCTTCTCTCTCTCACAAAGCTGGCAAGGTAACAGTGTCTTTCTTCCCTTTACGAAGTTCCCCGGAAATTTATTTCAACAAGCTTGCTTCTTTAGATAAAATAATTAAACCAACGCTGATGCTTTGATTTTGAAATCAGGAATAGTTGTTGTTGCAGAAAAGACAGGTTTTCTTCTGTCTAGGAGGAAGCTTGCACCGTCCATCTGTACCTCTGCTTCTACACTTCTACAGCTTGGGCAGTCAAAATCCTTCGTTTTACTTCAAATTTGTCCAAATTACAGTTCTGTATAAATGATATTGTGCAGTAGAGAGATTATCTGAAGCCTGGTGTATATATAATAAGCCTTTAAGATTTGCATGAAAGGGAAAGAGCATGACATAGTAATCTACTATGATGTTCCAATTTGCAAACTATCACAGTGAGAACAACTCTGCTTCTTGTTTGCCTCAGTTTCAACATTGGTGATCAAGCAGATTAAGTTTCAAGGTTCAATATAAAGAAGAGAAATGAACGTAGGGCAAAGCACACGGTCTTGTTTCGAGTTCGGCAATTGATAGGCACTGCTGGTGCTTCCAAGAACTTATGACTCGTGACAGTTTGACACAATCCCATGTGTGCTGATCACAGATTTTAATTTATAGTTGGAAATCCAGGGGATTCTTATCAAAACAGAAGAGATATAGAAAACACCTGCAACTCAGGAGATCAAGTAATGTATTGAATCTGGAGAGAAATTGAAGTTAAATTATGAGTTACATTATGATACAAATAATTCAAAACATCACAAGGAGAAAAAATGGAGTCAACAATATGATACAAAGAATTCAACACCAAACAACATAATCACTTTCCTTCATCATAACCTCCGCAATCATGAATCAAACCCATGACAAAACATTTGTCATACCATAACCAGGAGTGCAATTCATGTTCATTCAACCAACCAGACAAAACACATCAAAACAGAAATAAAGATGTTAGGTATTTACAATATAGATGTCACTCGAACAGAGTTGTCAGCAGACCCAGTCAAGAAAATGGGTAAAGTCGGGTGCCAATCCACTGTTGTTATAGCTGCACTGTGTGGAAGAGTTTTAAGACCATTCGTATACCCTCGAACCTGAGCCACGTAAATAAAATGGTAAAATGATTATTATAAATCAAGTGATGCAAGGGCGTCAAACTAAAATGGTCAGATTGGTAACAAGTTAAAAAAAATGATTGTGGTAGGCTGGTTGAAGGTCAGCCTTGGGGTATTGAGTGAGCAAGCAAACTAAAATTGCCATCACAACGTGAAACAATTCTGAGTGCATATAGTGTGCGTTGGGGGTGCGGGCGGGGTGGGGTAGAGAGCTTCACCTGATATATGGGTGCTCTTACTGAACCAGATGTTACCAATAGTTTCCTTCCATTTGCATCCAAAGCCATTTCATGTCTACAATGTTTTGAGGTCCCTGGGTCACAGAACCTACAAAATGAAATAAAATTGAAGCACTTTCTATCAAATCATAAAACCAATAAAAAGATGTGGTTACAACCCCTACAGGTCTGGTAAAAAAAAAAGGAAAATAAAATGCAATAGCACGTGAAAAATCCTGTCAGGGAGGCACCAATATTGGATCATTTGGCTAAAAACACCGAATAATAAAGGGGAAGTCCAGGAATTAAATCTTTGAAAACAGGTACACACACTCACAGGCACAGAATATTAGTTGGGGATTGTTTATCTAAATTATTAAACAGCAGGTAGAAATTAGATTTTACAACATCATGTGGATATCATATTATTTTTTCATCACTTGCATTTAATTCCAAACTTACACAACTCATTTTTGTCCTAATAAATTCGCTATGGTTAGAAAACAATGGCAAGGAAACTAAGCAGCAATCAGTCAAGTGATACAACAAAAACATCCCATGACTCCTCATATTTATGGAAAAATACATATACACTAGCTATCAAATAGTGGCATAAAAGGCATGAGGAAAGATACTTCAAGACATTTCAGTTTCAAACATTGATGAAACCAATTGTTCGAAACACAAGCAGCATAGTTTATCTCATAGGCAATGAAGAAGTACCTGGCATCATTCCTCGACCAAAGGATATGACCTTGGTTTTGCAAACTCCATTCAAATATCTGACACCACCAAAAGAATTCTGTCAGGTTCTCTCGTATTTTATTGTTTATTTTGTTATAATTTGAACAAACCTATAACGTTATTGCATTGGGCAATGGCCATGAGGCCAATAACATAGTCAAAACTTGCAATTAACCATATCAACAAACACCTACAAGTAACATCTAGTACAAATAACAACCCAGATGGCATGTAATCAACAACCAAAGTTGATATATAGGATAAATAATGATTACCTTCCCATCTGAACCCAAGCTGAAAATACTTGTCTCATCAGGTCCAAAAAGAATTGAGCTTATAGCAGTATCATGTGCAGGCCACCCAGTAATTTGTAGACCAGCAGCCATGTCTTTGGGTAGTTAAGGTGAGTGCAAACATATCCGCGTGCATGTGACAGCACACGCAACCTCAACTGCACATAAATTGGTCACCATTTCTTTTCAAGATATGACTGGGGTACCCCAGAGTTAACAAGGCAAAGGAACAATATTGTTTTCTGGGGGAATATCACAGGGCATGTGAAAAGCTTTCCTTTTCTATAGGTTCGAATGTGCAACCTTGAAACCAGGGTTCTTTCATGCATATGTAAAGCAATAACCACTAAATTGAAATAAGGAAAATCAGAAAACTAGGCCCTAATATTACAAAAGGATACCAAAAATGTGGATCATTCCATCAGTTGCAGCAGCTGCTAAAATCTTTCCATTGTGATTGAAGCTTAAGGAAGTAATTGCCGGAGGATCTTCACCAAGAGGTAGAGATGACTTCATTAAATTTAAATTCAGTAAGAAATAAATAAATAATGTTAAACTGCACTCAAGTACAAGGATCTAGGACAAACAAGGACATACCATTGCTCTCCATGTCTTCATGTTCCATACAGTTAATGAAGCAAATCCCAAACTTTCAATATAGTTTGAGCCATGCCTGCAAAGACAATGAGGCCCTGGTAATCCCTAGCTTAAATATGATACAGAAAGTATGTAGAAGAAATTTACATAAACATGGCCTTCTAAACGAAATTATAATCATAAACTTCTAAAATACAACTCCATCAGGTAAAAATAGTTTTAGCCCATTGCACAAACTCAATTAAACATAACACTGGTAATTAGTCATGGGTACCAAACATGATAAAGAGACAATTTTAGGAGTCAAGTTGCAATTTTCACATTGCATCCGAGTTATATAAATATGGCTCTAGATAGAAGAGGAAGATGATTCATTCAACCAATCCAACTTTTGGAATAAGGCTCCCTTAACTGGAGTTGAACATGTCTTATTTTCTGTTTTGCCTTTTTTTTCTCTCTTTCATCAGCAGGGATTGCGAGGTTTCTGTTTCTTTTGATATGACCCAAAAAAAAAGATGGTGCCAAAATGTGAAATAAAAAATTAAATTGCTCGTAATTAAGCATGTATGCTTGCCCAGAAAGTGAAATAAAACGGATGTGTAGCATTTCCAACAAGCAGTTCTGCTTAAATTGGTTAAACTAATCAGCTAGCAAGTAAATTACAGGAGAATTTCCATTCAAGCACATGATCAGTATTCAGCAACTTTTCATTCGACCAAAAATAAAAGGAAATACCTTCTAGAAGCTGCTGCAGAAACAAAAATTGGTTCTACAGGGCTGCACTTTAGATCCAGGACACTGCAGGATAACAAAAGATGTTAAGAGAAAGTTTGAAGGCAAAACATAAATGCAGATGTAGTTTTTAAGGTAAGTGCCTGGGAAATGCTTCACTTGTGTTCAGATCACAGACAACTCTCTTTGCATCAACATTCCATGCTTTGATTCCTCCATCAGCGGTGCCTATGAGAAGCTTTTGTCAAAATGAACAATAGCGCTTAACAACGGAAATTTCTAATCTTCAATAATTAAACTATCATGTCTCTAATAAACCATATGTTTACTAGAAAATGGTGCTATACATACCAAGCGGTCAGATTTGCATTCCCAGTCAAGAGACATAATCTCTGCCCCGCAATATATGGTTGCATTTCTTGATGCTGAAGTTGATGAGTCATATGTCCATATCCTTCATCAAAAAATGCATGGCAAGAGAAGGAAATTTCAATTGGAAGTCAACAAAAAATCAAGATGTTAAACAACAAATGCAAATCAGGTTATGCCTAGGTCTTCCTGTCAGCACTCCATTAGTAAGTACCTGACTGTGCCATCAACAGAAGCACTAGCTATATTGTTGCCAGAGGCAGAAAAGCGGCAACGACTGATTGCACTTGTGTGGCCTAAAAATGTCTCCTAAAACACATTTCTAAAAGTCAGAAAACTATAATAAAAGGAATTAAAAAAAAAAAAAGTGGCAAACAACAAGGCATGAAAGGAATTATATAATAAAAAGCACAAAATTATCCACGAGCAATAAAGCCTTCATATGCATTTTCACCTGGAAGTCCACTTTCACTTCTGGGAATTCTTCTTCACCCTGCATCTGGCAACCATCATCTGTAATATCACAACCAATAATTACTCAACTAGAGAGAAGCTCAAAACAGCATCACTGGCCAATAGATTCCAGTAACAAACAAGCAATTCAAATCAGGGGAACAGAACATCTTAGCAGCCAGAAATATACAGCCCTCGGATCTAATTTTGTCAAGTATTAAAAGCATCTAATTTTGTCAAGAATTAAAAGCTAAGACATAGAGTGATACATATTTCTAGCACAAACATGGGGAAATATCCCCACTCAGCGCCAAGCTTTTAATAACATCAACATGCAAGTAAAAAATCTAACTAGAAGCATTAGTTCACTCAGCACATGACTACAATATCAGGTTGATAACATTGCATTCCATCATTTTTCCAGTAATACAGCTCAAAGTCCTCACTCTCACTAGGCTTCATATTTAATCAAAACAAACAGTGAATCTTATATTTCCCACCCTATGAATGTCTACCAGTCTGATCATTTTTGAAGAACATACTCTCCAGCATGTTTGGGTATGATTGTAAGAGAGAATCTATGCAATCATAATTCAAGAAAGAAAATTAATACAGAATTATTACCCACCTTTACAAGAGTTATCACAGTTCATATGACTGACATCACTTTTACCACTTTCAATGTCAATATCAGAAATAGAGCTTGATTCATTCCGGGGCCTGGACACATTTTTGGCAGGTTCCCCAACAGCCCGTTCCAGATTGAGGTCTCTTTCTCCTAGACCCGGGGTTGCAGGAACATCAATTTCCTTGTCACTTACAGATAAAATAAAATTTTCTTCATCCATGCCACTAGATGAAGTTATACTGTTAGCTTGTCCCACACTTGTTCCCAATGTTGATGGAGCATTACCAGCACTACTGAGTCCAAAAATAGTATCAACTGTCACAACAAATCAAAAAATAAACCATTGAAGGGAAGCAAACCATCCCTACCTCCTTAACCGGCATATCAAAGCCTCTTTCTCCTCCAATAAAGCCTGAAGTTGAGATAGTTTAAGATTAAGCTGCTTGATATCTTTTTTTAGATGGTTGACAGTGTTTTTATCTGAACTTATCTTCAACAGCGCAGGGATGCGTGGCTTAGTTAAGAAAAATTCTTCACAGTTCAAACAGTAACAACACTTTATTATGAACAGAAAACCAATGCAACATTTGATCATGTAATATTTCATGCCAAAAAGGTCACGTAGCTTTCTTGTAGGCTTGCAGGAAGAGGGGATAGTTCTACATAAAAGGAGTGTGTTGGTAATTTGAGGGAACTCATAACCCCCCCGTAAGATGACACAGGTTTTGCAATTGAAACTTTAAATTCACAAATCAAATACATTATGATCCAAAAATAATTCACATATAATGGCAACCGGCTGATGGAGAAACATTTTAGGCTGTGAAGCATGGACCTGCTAAATAACACTCCATATTTCAAAATGCATCATCTTAAAATGAAATGCACGGTAAATTGGTAACAATAACAAGGAAAAAGAATATTTCAGAAAGCATATCATCATAGTGATTCTACTCAAAAGGATATGAGTACCATTGAAGATCTCATTGAAAAAATTCCTTACAGACAACCGCAACCCTTCATACCATTCCTTCGAGAAATAAATCCGAAACTGAGGATCCAAGCTAGGATTCTTCAAATAGGGAATAGCTACAATACATAACCCAAATCAAAAAATAAAACAAACCCAAAATCCAAAACAGCGAACTCAGCCACAAGGACAAAAAGAACCAACAAACTTACCGAACCATGGAGTCCAGTCATGCCCTTTTTGCACCAGCTCATTCCCATAGATCCCAAAAAACTCTAGAACCATATCTTTCCTCCCCGATTGAATAGCGTAAACAATATAATACCGCAAAATATAACCCTCCAATTTTAACAAAGTATCAACAAGCACATTCTCCGATAAGTTGGAAAAGCAATGCTTAAAAAAATTAAGCAAACCCACTAATTTATCAACTTGAAATCTAGGAATGTAAATAGCAAATATCAAGTCTAACAACTTATCAACATGAAACCCTTTACCGATATCAGTGGATAATTCATTATCAAGAGCTTGTAGGGTATTAGTAAACCCTCTGAATACAAGAAATTCTCTTACTAGCTCCTCTGCATATTGCATGTTCTCCATGTTTCTGTTCAAACCCTACACAGAAAGAAAACCTAAGACATTTAAGATTGTAATAAAAGAAGATTTTAAGCGATTTTAATTCAAAGAGAAGAGAGATTTGTAAGAGATAAATGGTGAATTTGTACCTTGGAGAACTCGCAGAGGAGATCCAAAGAGAGATTTGTTTGGTAAAATGGAGCTTCGGCGATATTATTATTATTATCCTTTCTTTCTTGTAATAGTCTGTTGCTAAATTTTCAGTGCTAATGTACACTGAAATGTAGTGGACTTGTAAGAAAACAAAAACAAGGTCATGGGCCTGATTTTCATACTCGGCAACTAGCATGTTCTCACCCAAGATGCCCCTGTTTCTTCTTCTTTTTTTTTTCTTTATTATTATTATTATTATTATTATTAATATGGGTATCTAGATTAGTTTACATGTACCTCAACTAATCTTATAGGTTCTGAAGTTAACGACCATGTAAACCTCCAATGATCCTAAAATTTATAAGGCTCGAACTGATGATTTCTAGAGGAGCAAACTCAAATCTGACGAGTTAAGCTCCACCCTTTAAAGTTAGCAAACTCAAGCCTCTATTTCATGAAAGAACACACCAGAGTAAGAATAAGGTGTGAGGTAGGCTAACTTGAGTCTTGGTTAATCTAAAAAAATAGTAAAATTAATATTATTTTAAAAATAAATAAAAAACCAACAGAATTTAACGAATGTTTAATTGGGTTTTTGTGTAGGTATTACCGAGTTAATTTTTTTAATTTTTTTTGAAATTAAACCTATTATAAGGTTTCTGGATCAAAATATGAGGTTAGGTTATAAAAAAATAGTTTTTTTTTTTTAATGACTCAAAATTATTAACATTAATTATTAATTCATGATTAATATTAATAATTAACGATTAAAAAACTAAAATAAAATGGTATTTTAAAAGAGGGGGAAACACCCAAATTAGAAGCAAAAATATAATGTGTTATTGTACTATTGGTTCATATAATATTTATTGGTTTTCAACTTTTCATGTACACAAATGAAGCTGTATTGATCATAGCATGTACAAGGGCTAGTTGAAAAAGTAGTTAAGCACTATTAGTTAATTGAGGAAAGTATTATTATAAAACCTGGACACAAATTCACTCGGGTTCCAGTCAATGCAGAATCTAGATTTGTTCAGGTACTTTTTTTTAATAAAAAAAAAGTTTTTTTATTTAAAGTAGATAATTAACTTGACATGATCCATTAAAACCAGAATTGACTCACGATGCTAAATAAAATATAATTAAAAACTCAATTTTTATTAAAATAATATTATTTAAAATAAATATCTTTTTAATTAACCGTTGACCTTCATAACTGGGTTTTATAACTTCAGAAGAAAACCAGGATGCAACTAGGAATAAAAGATTCATTCACATTACTATTTCTTTTTACATTGGTAAAATGCTTTTTATATGTTATATATAGAAGTTTTCTAAGCTTTTTAACCATGTAGTAAAAGCTTTATTAGTAGTTAAATTTATGCACAAATAATTTTTCTAATCAAAGTGGAAGAGGACCTGGGAGTTGCCCCCCCCCCCCACCCCCTCCTTTTAGATACTTAGATACTGCCTTCCTATCTTTACAAAGTAAAAGTACAGGGGCTGACTTGGCCAATTTCCGAAACTTGAGGAACCATGTCGCCGCTCATGAAAAAACTAGAAAGGATACCTCTCTTGAAGACGACCTGCACTTTTATGTTCAATGATTCGATCAATTTTTCCTCAAATATCTGTCATCCACTGGTTTCAATTGCATGGGAGAAAACCAACAACAGTCGATTCTCAGTGGCTTATATATATTCTGCAAAAATTGACAGAAAGCTTCGGCTCCTCAAGAGGGAAATGGTTAATGACACAAAATGGCAGCATCAAAAAGAGACAAGAAGAAGAAGCATATGGAGCTCACATTTCAAAATTTAGAGCTATAGACAGGAGGATCTTTTAAGTTTGAAATACAAAATTGCACAATTCATTTCGAAACAGCTGCGTTTCCTCGCCAAGACACACTCATTTTGGTTAGATTAAAATGTTTTTGACTGTTCAAGGAGCTACATGTGTGATCACCTGAAACACTGCCTCTATCAGATTTGTCTGCCTGAGGGATGAATTGCCATCTCAAACCACCACCGTTTATTTACTTCACAAACTTCGAGCAACCTTCTCATACAAATCACGAGGCCAATTCCGATTCATATTATTTGCAAGGAACTGTGTAATCTGCAAAAGGTACCAGAAAATAATAACAACAATCACTAGGCAGCGACATTCTGTGCCTATTTCTCAAAAGAACCACCACATTTTCAACGACAGTTACACTCTAAATTGACAAGATCAAAATCCAGCAATTCATTTTCACTACCAAATCATTTTGCGCCTGATGGCTACTATATGTTTTGCAAATCAAAATGATTTATAACTAGAAAAGCCCAAAGAAAACAACGAAATACATATCAAATCATAGAAATGAGAATTGTGCATTGGTACGCCTTTGGCAGCATTTATGAGTTCATATTGCATCGGTGTCATTTCATCATTATTTCTGGCCCTCCATATAATCTGTAGGAAAACTATCAAAACCCATTCAAGCATTTTTCTAGATCATCATCATAATTTTTAAGGAATGGGCCTTTCTCAGTTTTCAAGTATAAAACATTTGAGGGTCTGAACTTTTTCTCACAATAGGGTGTCTCAACTATAATTTTTATCTATCGAGATTTTCATCTGTTTATAATGACATAATCGATAAAGGCATGCTAGGAATTTGAGGATGTATCTATTAAATGATGTCATGGTCACCAAAACCTTACAAGAAAATGAGGACTTATGTCACCACTTAAGCCAAGAAATACTTTTGCAATCCAGATTTCAAGTTTACATGTCTTTTAAACTGGGTAAAACAAAACCCATACTTCATGTTCAGACTGATTAGTAAGCAAAAAAGACTTAAATTGCTTAAAAAATTAAGATTATGTGATACTATGATCCTACAAATTCTACTGCAATCCCACCAAGACTGTACCCACTCACACTCTTCTTAGCAATTCAAAAGATTTTATATGTCTAGACTTTAGGATCATATGACTATGATCCAGGTTGCAGTTTTTGACAACCTTTACTCACTATCCTTCAAACTACAAATTTTTAGTAAGCAATTTCAAAGAGATCACAAGCAAACTAGCATTTTCAAAGGAGCACCAATATCTATCAAAGAAAAAATTACGAGATCAGAGCATAAATTTTCCAAAATACCTTTGCTCTCATGGCACGAAGTGACCCATCAGAATCTGTCACATTATCCAAACAAGTTAAAGCAACCTTCAAAAGGTATGGCACACAAGCCTGAACATGAAGGGATAAATTCTGAAGTGCATCAACAGTGACATCTGGCACTCGTGGATCAAATGGAAGAAAAGGAAGTTTGGCAAGCTCCCTTAAAGCATCAAGATAGTGACCCATTCTCGCCAACTTGTGAACAGATAATGTTGCCTCAAGCTGTCTCAATACTGTTTCTTGCTCTATGACATGACCTCTTTCTTGAAAACTGGGTACCATAACCGAATGATTGAGTTCAGGAAAACTATGGACAAGATATAAAAAGAATAAATAACACTGATATTGAAAACTATAAAGGCCTAGAGAAGGGATGTTAAAAACTCAGAGGAACTTGTTTTGCAAACTTCAGTAACCTTGTCAATTTGTTAGAATCCCAACAGTTCAGGAATTCATTGATTTCAGAAAAAGTTCCAAACTTGAGTTGATGGCAATCTGCCATCAACTCAACAAATGAGAATCCAGCACCATCAACAAAGTTCCACAATATGAAAACATCATGCAAGTAAATAATCTTCATGATGACATGAAATGAGTGCAAAAATATGGGTGAAAGACGTGTTAGCACTTTGAAGAATTCAGAAAATTGGTACACATTTCAATGCTAACTTAGTGCATGAAATGTTAACAAATGAAGCACTCAACATAGATTAGGTTATTTCATGTGTCATCACCAACAACTTGAATTTCATGAACAGTAGCTAGAGATTTCTCTTGTCAATTACAATTTAATCTCAAATTTAAAAATTTAGAGAATAATATAAATTATATCTTGAGACCTTACCTAACAGCTTAAGCTATTGGGTTGAGATGGTTCTTTAACATGGTATCAGAGCCTTGATGACCAAGTGGTCACGAGTTCGAATCTCATCACCCCCATTTATTTGATAAAAATCAAGCACAAGGTAATGTGGGTCTGTGCAAGTTTCAGGCCCGAAGGGCTTTTACTTGAGGGAATGTGTTAGAGAATAATATAAATCATATCTTGGGACCTCACCTAACAATTTAACCTATTAGGTTGAGATGGTTCTTTGACAATAAATGCTTCAAGCACTTGTAATCTAGTAAAAAATATCAAAAGCAAACTATCATCCCAAACTTAACAATGCAAAAAAGGAAGCCAAGGAAAACACAGGATCATAATTACCTTTCATTAGGATAATACTTAAATGTCTCCAGAATCTCATTGCTAGAATTAATGAGACCAGCAGTCCAGCTCTCACCATCCAATCTACCACGTGATAGTGCACAAATTGCTTCAGACAGGCACTTATTGATTGTATCTAAAGCCATAGAGAATGCCCCAACTCTCTTCTGAATTTCTATGGACTGGATTTTGGCAATCAGATCAGGGCAAATCAACAATGAGAAAATGTGAGGCGAAAGAGCAATATGGAGGTAAAAAAACCAGCTAGTCACTATATTGCTTTACCAAGAGGTAGATAAACATTTCTAGAGAAATAGAGATATGCATAACTAGACAAAAAATGTGAAGACTCCCTGAAGAACTCCAAAAAGGAATGATTTCCAAACCAAGAGAGTCAAAAGGCAAGGAGAGGAAAATTAACCTTTTCATCTAGTCCAGCTTCTTGACACTTGCGAGCAGCTTCAAGTAGAAATTGCTGTCTTTCTTTAGAATCAGTCATAAATCGTGCCAATTCACCTTCTTCTCCGGCACCTCTTGGACCCAGTAAAAGATGAATACCACCATCCCTTAGCAATAGCTCAGTGAGGAGTTGCTTCAATGTCATGCTTCTCTGCCTCTGCTGATCAATATTACCTCTCCCAGTCCATGATGCTTCTCCACCACCTACTGTAGCTGCAGCTTGGGCATAATATTCTAGTGCCATTGAGAGATTTCCATGACGTAAATATGCAGATCCATACTGCCTAATTATGCTAGCGACCTCTGCATAAGCATCCATTACCCCAAGTTTTTGCCCAGCTCCAGCACCTTCAGTAAGAACCCCATGGTCTGCTAGAGCGATTGATACATGGACTGCATTGATATTGTATCCATCATCTGCAGCTTCCTTAGACAAATATAAGATAGCTGGTAGCATCTGGACACTTAATAGTAACACATAAGGGTATACGAGAGGGTCTTTCCCATTTTTAGTATAATATGATGGCTCAAATTTATTCAAGTATGCCTGCAAATCCTCCAAACTGTATGGTACCAAGCTTTCATTCAGGACCTGAGATGAGGTCCCACCATGGTACTCTTGTACAGCTGATAATTTGAACCACAGGAAATCCTCTATAGTATTGAAAAGGGTTGGCAGATCTCTCAGCAGGTGGTCAATTTTCCTGCGAGAACCAGATACTATAGCATAGAGCAACAACTTTTTCTTGTCATATGCAGCTCGACCCACCCGATCACCCATTCTTAACATTTTTTCACATTCTTCTGAAGCAGCAGCTGCAATATCCGCAGGCACCATACCTCTAGAGTTAACCCACTCCATGAGCTGTGAAAGGGAAAGCTAATGATGGAGGCTGCTTATAAAGTATATAATTTTTTATCTTAAGCAGAGAAAAATCAAATCAGTACCATAGGAGCAAATTGGTGTGAAGCACGGGAAGACAGGGCAACAGTTCTTGCTTCCTCATAATACCCAGTTCTCAAGCAAATATAGATCTGTTGAAAACAGAAAAATATGATTTAGTATAGAAACACAGATTTTTTAGATAAAAGATTATGAAAAACAATTGTTCGGTACTCTGCTAGAAACACAACTGGTTTGTCGTTACAGCAGAAAATAAATTTAGTATCCTGCTATTTTGGTTTGTCAAAATAGCTTCAAAAGGAATTTAACATTCTGCTGAATGACTTGACCCAAATTAATGAATATAACTAAATGATACAGACGCATGCATGCACTCTATATTAATTATTTTTCTTGTTTCTGAAATTATCCTAACTACCACTGTTTTCAGTTAGATAAATTGTAGCAACAACCCCCATAAATTTTAGCCATGGGAGGTCTCTCTAAAACAAGATAGTATAGATATTAGTGGTGTGCAATTTCAAATAAAATGGGCGTGGTCACGTAATTAAGAGAGCAAAACACAAAGGTTACTATCTTACAGATGAATCGTGGTTCCTACTTTATTGACCCTTTAAACAATGCCCTCTGGCTTTCACGTAATAAGCATTTAGGAGACCAAAAACTATTAAAAGCATTCCCAAGCAAAATTCACGTGAAACAAAATTTATCAATGACCTGCTGCCAAGTGGTATCAACTGGAGGCTGCCTATGAGTATCACCTGCATCAAAATCCAGAACTCCATAATCCCTTAACCGAATCTGCACGGAAAGATAAGAAGAACAAGAAAAATATGATTTCATGTAAAAGAAAAATGTCAATGAACAAGTCCAGGCAAGCAAGAAGTTGAATAGCATTATTAACAAACCCGAAGAAATGCACGAACTCTTTGTAGATTCCCAACAGCTCCACCAAGAGCAGCCTGACATGAGAACAGAAAAATGATGAATAGTAATCAACACTACCAAGCAACAATTTGTTAGAAGCAAAGAACAAAGGTAGTAGCAGTGAACAAAAAGACTATTAGTACACATATATTAGCATTTGTCATTCTGAAAAATAATAGGTTATCCACAAAATAAGAAGATACTGAAAGAATTACTACCTGTGCTGGATGATTTTGTATTGTATCCATGATGTATTTTTCATGGCCCCATTCAAGATGGCGCCTTGCACCAATAACTAATGACATTTTTCTTGAAACAATCGGTTGCATGGTTGTATTTTCACCCACCAATGTCTGTCAAAGTATACATATATGTATTTAGATGGAAAATAATACTTTTAAATGCTTACTGTATTTATCAATATAAAAAATTGTTCATTAGACTGAACTTAAAAAACTCTATAATGGTCCCTCTAGAATCTATTTCAGGAAAATAAGGAAATAAATAAAAAGTATACCTGAACAAGGTGCCATATCTTTTGCATGTTAACAGATTTTCCACGAGATACTTCAACACCTAAGCTTTCATAAGCACCTTTGAAAGCTGTTGCAGGCTACAGGAATAGCAAACAGGAAATAAAATATACATATTTCAATAGTATCAAGTTAAGAGAACCTAAACATAAGAGAAGATGACACAAAAGTACAATGTCCTTTGAAGATCTTACTTCCTAGCAATGTAGGTTACATATGACAGCTTGAAGAAACATATTATCAGGGCATATGGGCATGGCTAACATCCCATTAGATTTGAAGGTCATCCTACAATTTTCAAATTCTTCAGGAAATTAAGCGGCTCAATAAGCAATCATTCCAAGTCCTGATGAAAATTTCACCCTTGAAGAACTTGGAAGCCAAAAAGGTGGGTGCTTGTGCGCTTTGTTTAAACTAGGTATTTGTAAGCGACTACCTGTCCTTGGCTACCTGGCTATGAAATGCCTCATAACGATGCATACTAAAAGAAGTTAGTACATGGCTGTATCTCTTACTTAAAGAGAACTGAGGAGAAATGTCTAATCTTTTGTGATCTATGCATGTTGCAAAATGCCATACCCCTCGGATGTGAGATGCATCCCCTCTCAGGCATAATGCCTCAGAATCTTAGTGACTGAATCTCAAGTCTCAACCACTTCCTTGGAAATATAGCCCTTACCCCTATCCTTTCAGATTATGTGATGCTTCCTAGCATGATTCTAGTATACTGATATTTAGAACAAAAGCAAACTTAACAATTGTGTATTTGAGGTAATACTGGCCCAATCATACATCAAAAGTTTGCATTACACAAATATAATTCAACAAAAAATGCATCTCTAGTTCTCGATGCTAGTCTATCTATTTATGGTATTTAAAAAAACAATTCTATAATATAGTTGTTCAATAAGCTCCCAATAAGCATCAAGGCAAGGCAATCAACCCCATTGAATCCCTAGATTTGGACTACCAAATATAATATATAATGATTGTCATCCATGGTCCAAGGATATAGTTTAGAGATTTCTAAAGAATATTTTGATGTGATGATTAAAAAAAGAGAGAAAACAAAAAGGACAGTTCTAGCTCAATATGCTGCACCTTGACTCTTAAATGCACAATGCTGTTGTCGATGCCTTTTAACCAGTGATTATCAAAACACTGTATATAAACCTTGATTATTTGTTGTTAGTCCCAGGTCTTCCTTTTGCCAAATCCATGAGATGCGAGCGGTGACTATTATTGAAAAGGAATACTCTATCTATTCTCTAATAGATATATTCTCCACTTTGATACTTGTGGTACATTTCAAAGATAAAGTTGCTATCAAATCTTTTGATTTTCTAGTTTTCCCTAGTCTGTAGCTACTCAAGAAATAGATTTCTTTCAACAAGATGTGGAAACAAGTTTTAATAGAGAAAATGTGTAACCAAAACGAGCCTTACCTTGAATTGTGAGCCATGCTCTCGCGCATGGTTCAAATTCTTCACAACCTCAGCACAGGCCGAAGCTTTTTTCTCCACAATGGGTTTGTTAGCTAAAGGTACAATTTCCATGCCAGATGGACCAGAAGAAGCATGAGGGCTGGAAGCCAGAGAAGCTAGTTGACCAGAACGAGTACCTTCAGTACTTGAATCAACTATGTTAGTCCTGGGCAATGATGAAATTCGGCTCAAGCTCTGAAGAAAGTCACGTCTTTCCTTTTGCCAATCCTCCTGCAATATATCAACTTTGACTCATCAACCAAAGTAAAAACACAGTGAGCATAGAAACCTCTAAGAAAACTTTAATGCCTCTTTAGGTTCTTAAATCCAAAACTGCATGCCTTTAAATGACCAAACTAGCTCTGAAAATTCATTTATGTACTAATTTCCCACCCTCCACCATCTGACTGTGCCAAGCCTTAGCCACAAGGCAGGCATAATAATCAGAACAAATTTCACAGAAAGACAAAATCAAGGGAACGGAACATCATTAAACAGCATAAATTTAGACGGAACATCTTCTTAATGAGTTGCAGATGTGTGAGTTTTTGAATAACATCATTTTCACAGAAGTCTAAACAGAATGAACAACCATTCACTAAAACATAACTCAGAAGCACTCAAATAGGACATCACAGCCACTAAAATCCCTGCCTTTGTCCTATATCAAAGGTAAATCATCATACCACAATTTACCCCTTCATGTTTTATATTACAGCGGCAGTTATTTTTAAGTTTTTATAATTCTAGAAGCAACCAAGTTAGTTATGACATTTTTTAACTACTTAAAACGTAATTGCTTGAAAGTGACATGCTAATTTTTTTTTTTTTTTTTGCAACTGACAAGGTTAAGAGCAAAGTATATATTACTAAGTTTAATTTCCATAAGGGTCCATGTCACTCCTTAAAGTTCAAAAAGTTGCACAGTTACCGCTAAAGTTGTCACTTTGCTTTACTGTGGTCCTATTCATTCAAACAGATAGTAAAAACGATGGAAATTTAGAGGGTAATTA
>Ga0325414_1001198_pt1 | contig 24464 bp, 10 predicted proteins | sample PopdelMetagenome_8_FD_206183 | JGI IMG/M metagenome (GOLD analysis project Ga0325414, IMG submission 206183) | Populus deltoides microbial communities from Bellville, Georgia, United States - Leaf-PdKOR-R3 | ecosystem: Host-associated > Plants > Phyllosphere > Phylloplane/Leaf | place: USA... | reverse complement strand
AGGCAGAAGAACTCTTATCGCGCCCAACAACCTCAAGCAAAAATCTCCAAATTTTCCACTCGTCGGAAACAAAATCGCTCAAACCAGTCAAGTGGGAAATCTAAAGGTTACCATTCACACGCAAGGGGGCCGTACAGAAAGAGAAAGAAATAGAGCAAAACTGCCACTACAGCTAATCATGCCGAAGACTATTCCAAAATATAGATGTTTCTATCCATATGTGAGGGAGCCGAAGCAATTATTTGTTTAGTCTCTCTCTCTCTGCTTTCGTGTGGACTGGCTTAATTTTTAATTGTTTCTGTTTGTGTCGTACAGAATCTGGGAAGTATTTCTCGAGGAGCCCCACAAACACACTGTTGTTCTTTACTTGAAAATATATAAAAATGAAAACGTTATTTTTGGTATTATAATAATAATTGTTATTTTTTAAAAGTTATTTTTACATTAAAAAATAATATAAAAATATATATAAAAAATAATTTAAAGCAAAAAAATATATTAATTTTAAAAAAATATTTTTAAAATGTAAACACAAACATATTTTTATAAATAAGAAAAAAAAATCATTGACCGATAGTGCTTAAAACATGTAAATACAAGAAAAAAGATAAAATTTGTAGAGAATATTGATAGAGACATAAAATTGATAATAGTCTTGAGATTTGTTGACGTTGAATGAAAACAAATAGAATGAAATCTAGGTTTTTGAAATCACACGAAAACTAAAAATTTAAAAACTAGTTAAAGGATTTTTTCTAGCTATTTGAGCCTGGCTAGACTCATGCATAGTCAATTTTGTCATGTTATATCTCATATCGTTACAGTAATCCTAGAGAAATATGCAAAACATTAGAACCAATCTGGAGTCGATGATGCATGATAACAATGCAACTAGATGAGTTTCTTGTGTATTCTCACGGGCTATTTCTAGAAATATATATTGCTTTTAATTATAAGATAATTAAAAGAAAAAAATGTTTTTCAAGCATGCAATCAATCATAGTTATCAAACCCGGCCTGAGAGTTGACTTAATCATAGGGTCGGGTCTTAGGTCACACGGGTTGATCAAGGTCAATCCGAAAAAATAAAAAAAAACATTTGAGGTTTTAATATTTCTTATGAAAAAACTAAAAAACAATCCATGTGGATATAGATTAAAAGATTATTTCAAAAGATTTTTTTATTTCATATTAAAAAGATACTATCTTATTTTTTTTATTTAAAATATTTAAACCAACAAGATTTTGTATCCCAACTTTTTTCTCGTAAATATAAAGTATATGTATTAATGAGTTTCAAATCTCATATTGAAAAAATAAAATATTCTTCTAGTATTTATGTAGTGAACTGTAATGTGAGTTAATAACCAACTGAAAATGATGAAAAAAAAGGGGTCTTTGGTTAGGGAAAAAACACATTTGAAAAAAAAATCGGGTCTCTATCGGGTTTTGCCGGGTCATCCGAGTTTTGAGTTAACCAGATGGGTAGAACGGTTTTCTCTGGACTAATTGCAAGCTTTATTTTTGAATGAAACAAACCCGGCCAAGGCTATATATCCCGGGTTGATCTGTCAAACTGGGTCGAGTCTAATAACTATACAATTAAGAGCCGATAGAATTAAAATGTATATGATTTAGCTTTCAAGCAACAAATAAGTAAAAACAATGAGGTATTAAAAATAATTATCCTCTTCCTTTAATATTGAGTTGTATTTTTACATTGTAAGATATAAATCCGGTATTAAAATACCTGGTTTTCTCCCAAATATTTTTAAAAAACTTTAAAAAAAATCTCAAAACTTTTAAATTAATTTCCCTTAAAAAAAAAAGAAACAAAAAATATTTTATTTTTATGCATACGGCCAAATCCTAAAATGTTTTTCAAAATTATATTTTCATATAAACATCGCATGTTTCTCATGTTTTTTTTTTAAATAGATATCATAAGCAATTTATGATTATCTATTAGGATTTGATAAAAATACCAAAAACTTTTTTTACCAATCATTTTTTTAGGATTTAGATGTAAACTTTAATACCAATGGAGCATAAAACTACATAATAGAGTATACCATCAAGTATTAAAAATATAAGATGTAAAATAAACGCAATGCTAAAATTTAAATTTTAGAATAATTATAATTAAACCTAATATATAACTAAATACTGATGAAATAACATATTATTAGAATATTGTAATTTAGAATGGTGACATTTAATCCATGTCACGTTTTAGAATTATGATAATTGGTGTTGTGATTTACAACGACGACATGTATAAAATATCGTTATTCTAGACCATAACATTAATAAAATAAGATGTTTCTAAATCATGATATATGATTTATTATCGCGGTTTAAAGCCGTGAAATTCTTAAGGAGATTGTTTTAAAAAATGACTTGACATTTAATAAAACACTTAAACACTTAGACAATAGTTAAAATGGTGAGACAATTTCTATTATTGTAAAGTTTTGGATTATTTTTGTATTTAAAGTCTGAAAAAATTTATAAAATTATAATTTATTAATCTGGAATTTTATTTATTTTATAATTTTAGAAATATAAAACTTTTATAATTTTATCAAAATTTAGATAAAATTTATTTATTTAGGCCATCTAAATGGTCCAATCGCTCAGATCACCTTTGGGCTCTCTTGACACAAGTCCATGCTCGGTCTGTCCTAGGAGAATTATATCGGGCTCCTTTGAGTGAGAGGGCTCATAGGGCCTGGCCCTATCAGTATCAAATTCCTCTTAATTTATTGTAATTTAATAAAAAAATAAAATAAAAGAGCATTTCGGATGAATTTTTCGGATTAGTTAATGGTTTCTGTCATGTGACATGGCTGGTGCTTTAAATTTCAAAGATTTTCGGATATAGAATTGATATTAATTAAACAATTTAATATTTCATTATCTTATTTACATCGGTGACATCTTACATTCTAATCTCACTAACATTACTAATTAACTTTTAATCGCGCATGAGTTATGAGTTAAAAGGATTAAATTTAATCCGGGTTAATTTAAAATAAAATTGTTATAATTTTTTTATATAAAAAATCAATATAATTTTTTTTTAAATCAAATCATATTTTAATTAAATCACGGGTTACCAAGTTGATTAAATTAAAATAAATCAATTTCAAATTGATTTTTTTAAAAAAACTTAATTCAAACATGGAGATAGGTCGAGAGGGTCCCAAGTTAACACCGATGTGCTAATTATTATCTTTTTTATTTAACCAAATCAACAGGTTCTTTTAATTTTTATGTTAAAATGATAATTTACTTGCAAAGTTACTTAGATTTGATTATTGTCTTTTCTAATTAATAAAATCGACTTCATTCATAAAGATTAAAAGGAAGAAAAGACTTTCCAGCTCAATTAAATGATTGCGTGAGTTTTGTGTTCGAGTTTAAATAACGTCTCAAATTAAAGTTTTTAAGCTAAAAAAAAGTAATTGGACATTCATCTCTCTCTTTTGAAATGCCAGCTGAACAAGCAAAGAAATAAAGAACGAAAACGAGGCAAAAGATATGTATTTTTAACATTAACATTTTAAGAGTTATAAGAATAAATAAATGAAATCTTATGATCTAAAATGAAGCCTAGAAAGATCATTAGTTCTATGTCTATTTAGACATGACATGATGCCGAGCTTAAGGATACTAAGTCTAGCAATTCGTCAGACTCACATGTACTTAAACTTATAATTTAGCTGAGTTTAAGGATATTGAATTATCATTATGCCTTTAACTCTTTTAAATATAAACTTAAACAAAAATAATATATATAAAATACGTTGATTCATAAGTTATATATAAAATTTGTTTTATTATTTTTTATATAAAAATAAACTTAAAAGATTGTAAGTTCTATATCTATTTAGATATAGCATGATGTCGAGTTTAAGAATGCTAAATTTAACAACTCATCAGATTCACATGTAATTAAATATTGAATTATCATTATCCTTTTAACTTTTTTAAATATAAACTTAAACAAATATAATACATTGATTAATAAGTTATATATAAAAAATATTTTATTCACTTTTATGTAAAAACAAATAAAAATAAAGTCACCCGTACTCTGAACATTCATTAACGATAATCCTTCAATAATTGCAAGCCACGATTGTGTACTACTTATTATTTGCACAATCTAACATGTTTAGAGGCTGGGTTTTGCACCATCCTTGCTTAATCTATATAAATGTTTTGTTTACAAGGTTTAATGGTATTTTTAAAAATTTTAATTTTTTTGTTTTAAATTAAATTTTTATATATTTTTAAATTTTTTATGATATGATAATATGAAAAATAAATTTTAAAAATTAAAAAAAATATTATCACAACCTTCATGCGTTGCTTTATGTACTTTTATCCTCTGCTCCATACCCTATGCTACTTAAAATTGGGGTCGCGTGGATTTAGAATTTGAGATAATGAATTTAGACCCACCCTATATTCTAAAGTCTTTCTGTTTGTTGCACCTACTTTGATAGGACAATACATACGATGACCATAACTCATGAAAGAAAGAGGAAGCTGCTGAAGACCTTTTACAAGTATAATCATTAGAGCATAACCTCCAATCGCAACCCCCAGTCGTTCCCTTCATCCGAAACAACTAGTGATCAAGTGGGAAATCAAGACCATTTCCCCAAGAAAGAAAGAAAGAAAGAGAGCAAATTAAGCCGTCACCGCAGCAAAATATATATATATATATATATATATAAGGCAGCCGCAGCAATCCTTTCTTTTGACAATTAAAAAAATAAAAAATTTTGGGCATATCCAAATAAATTGTATAATCCTTAATTAGTGGATGAGTAACTAAAGTCATTCTATTATTTATATCTTGGACTCCACTTTAAAAAAATTAAAAAAAAAAGATTTAGGTGAGATATATTACAATCTCTTTCTTTTGAAATGATTTTTTTTTTTTTACAAACATTACCAACTTAATCTTATTATCCCCCGTAACAAATATTTATTGATGAACCTTTGCACGAAGTATAATGTCGGGATAGCACAAAATCTTGACAATTAGCTCTATTATTTTATTTTACATGGGATCGAGTGTATAGGTTATCATGCTGGTTCGTCATTCATGGGGTTATTGTGGAATAAAAAACAAATCAGCCCTGGATAAAAAAATGTGCACGAGTGAACCGACAAAGAACCCTTTGCAAATACCAACAAAAGAACTATTTAGCAAGAGACTGAACTATTTTAATTCAGGTGACCGGTCAAAGCTTAATAATCAGCCAAATTCTATGATTCACATCTGAGTTGGAGTTGTGTGTTTGGCAGTGTGGTTGTGGTTGCTTTTCAAATAGCTTTTCGTGCTAAAATATATGCTAATGATGTTTTTTTATTTTTTAAAAATCATTTTTGACATCAGCACATCAAAATGTGTTTGGCAGTGTGGTTGTGGTTGCTTTTCAAATAGCTTTTCGTGCCAAAATACATGCTAATGATGTTTTTTTATTTTTTAAAAATCATTTTTGACATCAGCACATCAAAATGATTTGAAAACACTAAAAACATATTAATTTGAAGTTAATAAAAAAATAAAAAATTTTCAAATTTTATCAAAAACGCTTTTGAAACGCAAAAACAAACAGGCCCTGTTTAAAAGCGCTGTCTGATTGAACGAGGAGGACTCCAAAAAAAAAGAAAAATATAAAATATAGAGCACCTTTTGTCTGGGGATCACGCTGTAATGGCAACTTCATAAAAGCAGCCAAATTATGTGGGTACCCACTATTTTTTTGAAAGTCCACTAAAACGTTAATAGCGTGTAAGATTTAAGAATATTCGTTAAATGGATATATGTTTAGAATCGAGCGATAATAATATGAGAATTTGTAAATTTAAATATTTTAAAAAGTATTTTGATAAATTTGATAAGAATATTTATTAGATATATTTTAAGATTTAATAAATTTTTAATGTGTTTGGCAGTGTGGTTGTGGTTGCTTTTCAAATAGCTTTTCGTGCCAAAATACATGCTAATGATGTTTTTTTATTTTTTAAAAATCATTTTTGACATCAGCACATCAAAATGATTTGAAAACACTAAAAACATATTAATTTGAAGTTAATAAAAAAATAAAAAATTTTCAAATTTTATCAAAAACGCTTTTGAAACGCAAAAACAAACAGGCCCTGTTTAAAAGCGCTGTCTGATTGAACGAGGAGGACTCCAAAAAAAAAGAAAAATATAAAATATAGAGCACCTTTTGTCTGGGGATCACGCTGTAATGGCAACTTCATAAAAGCAGCCAAATTATGTGGGTACCCACTATTTTTTTGAAAGTCCACTAAAACGTTAATAGCGTGTAAGATTTAAGAATATTCGTTAAATGGATATATGTTTAGAATCGAGCGATAATAATATGAGAATTTGTAAATTTAAATATTTTAAAAAGTATTTTGATAAATTTGATAAGAATATTTATTAGATATATTTTAAGATTTAATAAATTTTTTATTCTGCTATCATAATAATAATTTTATCAAATAATTTTAATAATAGTAAAAACAGCTAGTAAGATAGTATTTTTTTAAGGAAAAAAATAGCCTACTTTTCGCGCTCTGTAACAATCACTTCGAAGGCAAACATAAGTGGCGGTGATTATGAACCATTTGATTTGAGTTTATAATATTTTAAATATTTTTTATTTAAAAATATATTTAAATAAAATTCTTTTGTCTACCCGGATATAAATGGGATAGCAGTTTGACCGAAACAAAGTTGAGGTAAGGGGGCCCCTGTAATTATGGCTCGCCCGCCTGGTCAAAGTCGAAGTATGTAAATTATTTTTAATATTAATCCATTAAAATAATATAAAAATATATAAAAAATTTATTTTAAATTTTTTTTAGAAACAGTATTTACATTCCTCCGTGTTCCAAAACAATAGAAATAATTTATTTTTTTAAAATTCACTTTTTTTAAAAAAAAATACTTCAGCAAATAAATGAGAAATAAACGGACCTAAAAGAAGATCCCGAAAGTTTTCCTCACACGCTTGCTCGACAGAAACACGTGCCATGTCCGGAAGAAAACATTGGGCGACGCCGACTGGCCCTGGGGCTTTAAAGACAACCAAGAGATCGTTTCCATGCACCTCCTCTCACAGACCAATATCAACACCCTCTCTCTAGTCTATACTCTTTGCGTCTGCTTTTGCCTCAATTAGGTAATGAATCCTATCGATTTCTGATCTCACTTTGAACATTACTAATTGTCTTTTAATTGTTTCCTTTTTTTTAAGTAGTTGAGTTATGGAGGGCTACAACAATCACCCGCCTGCCCAAGACTCCATCAATATCGGAGGCCAATCTTTGGCTCTTAAAGGAGGAGCTACTGGGAGCCTCCTCTTTCTACTTGCTTTCATAATCTACGTGTTCCTCAAGAGGTGCGACTCATGCACCATCATCTTCAAGGTGAGAGCTGATGATGCTTCCAGCAGGCCAGTGGAAGAAGCCTGAAACAAGGAGGTAGGATGTAATCATAACAAGCTGGCTTATACATATATATATCAAAGGACTTCAAGGATGAAGTAATGTTTGATGTTTCTTAATTTTATGTTAAGAATGACTTGTTTAGCAGCTTAGCCATGCGAAAATGGGAATTGGCAGTTTGAAGTATAGTACCTTGATTTTATTTTTTTATGGTGACACTGACAAATTTAATCGTATTTCTCGTAATAGCAGAATGTTTAGATCCTATTGTCTTTATTTATATTTGGAACTCTCTCTCTCTCGTTTCATTTTTATTTAAGGTATGTTCCTGTTGTCTTCTGTTTCTTACAAATGATAGAATTGGTTATGTTCTAAAACTTTTATTTATTTTGATGTGTATATATTGCAGGAGGAGTGGCCTTCATCAAGGACGCAACTTGTGAAGTAATGCTTATGTTTCTTTATTTTCTGATATGAATAAATTTGATAGCAGCAGCAAGGCTACCTGCTAGCTTTAGCAGTCAGGACCTGACAGTTTGCTGCGGTATCTTCAAATTTGTTTTCTGATATGAATAAATTTGATAGCAGCAGCAGCAAGGCTACCTTAGCAGTCAGGACCTGACAGTTTGCTGCGGTATCTTCAAATATGTTTTCTGTATGGTTGATCTGATTTTTTTTAATAGAATGATGTGATCCTTTTGTCTTTATTTTTTTATATTTGAAAAGAACATGGACTGAAAAAGTAAATTGGTTGCGTTTATATATTCTTAAAACTTATTATTTATTTGGTCTATTCTTAGAATAACAAAATATGCTTACCCTAATTACCTTCTAATAATCATGAAGATTAATAGCTTATGTGTTCGCATGGTTTTTATTTCAAAATGTCGTGTAACGTTTTTTCTTCAAGGGAGGAATGTTTTCTATTCTATTTGAGAAAAATGATAATCCAGGATTGAAGACAAACGGCCAAGAAATTCTTTTTATTAATAATTGGCAAAAATGAATATTTTTTAGAGATAAGTTAAGACTTTTTTGACAAAAAAAAAAGGAATGCAAATTTATGGTAATTATTCCTGTTTTATTTTTTTTATTTTTTATCGTGGATGTGTATCGTATTTTTACCTTTCAATGGTGCGCCTTTACCTTTCAATGGGGCCTTCCTCCTTTCTCTCTCTTTGTAGGAGCTTGAGAAATTTTTGCTATCTTGGTCCATTTAACTTATAGCTCGGATCCTTCATGGAAACATATAAAAAATAAAATTTTATAATCAAAACATTAATTTTTAAAACTATAAAAATTAAAATATAATAAGCGTATCTCATAAATAATATTAATAAATAAGTGAATAATATTTCATGAGTATATAAACTTTTCATGCATTGTTTAAAAATTCTAAATCATTTAGTTTACAATGCTAATGCTAATATTGACTGAATTGATTAGTTTTCTCAAGGTTTTTGATGCGGCCCCACGTCTGTGTCCACTTGATTCGGTGTTCAGGAATGAAACCTATGCCTTAAGTCGGCATCTCATCAAATATTTTTCGAATTTTAGTTAAATATTTCCCATTTAAGAAATTAAAAAAAAAATTTAAAACCAATGATAAGGTTGTCAAAGAACCATCTCAATCCAAAAATTTAAGTTATTAGATAAGGTTCTAAAATATGATTTATATTATTCTCTAACACACCCCCTCAAGTGAAAGCTTTTTAGGCTTGAAACTTGCACATGTCTACATTACCTTATGTTTAATTTTTATCAAATAAATGAGGATGGTGAGATTCAAACTCGTGACCGCTTGGTCATCAAGACTCTGATATCATGTCAAAGAACCATCTCAACCTAAAAGCTTAAGCCATAGTTTTGAAACCCGACCCAGTCATCGACTCGGTCAAGTGATCGGGTCACGGGTCAGATGGGTTGACCCGGATCAACAAAAAAAAACACCTATAAAAAAACACCTCCTTTTTGGCGTCTTTCTTCTTATTCTTTAACTCCTTCTTCAGTGCACCACAAGAGTAGCAACATACCCAAAAGCCACAATCAATCCATCATTGAAAAAAAAAAAAAAAACAAAATTTTCAGTAAGAACAAATGAGAGAGATACTACCTTTTTGCTTATGGTTTTCTCGCCGGGAGCAGAAGCGAAGGTCTCCTCCATTGTTAAATCAGAAAGAGACAAGGCACGCAGTTCAGCTATTCTATAGACTGAGGGGGGCGACTGACTGGTGGTGTTTTGCTATTATTGTGCTTAATTCCATATTTGAAAACAAATTGTTTCAACGGCCAAGAATAAAGAAAACAGAGAGTGAAAGAAGGAGATTCAAACCTTTTTCGCAGAGAAACAATAGGGATCAATAGTCAAGACGTCCTCTGCTCCTCTGCTGGGTTTCAAAGAGTTGAGTTAATTAGGTTTGCAAATTGTAACTGATATTGCTTCGTTCTTCTTCACTCTTCAGTCTTCAGCGTTTTGGCCTAAACGACGTCGTTTAGTGATTGTCAATATAAAAAAGATTGATCAGGTCTCAAATGAAATAGCTATTTGACCCTATATATCCCAATCAACTCTCTCAACATGATTTTATAAAAAAATTAATTTTTATTAGAATCTGGATCGGTAGGTCATCTAATCAATCCACTAAATTAAATAAGAATAATAATTATGATTTGATATTTTGTCAAATAAGATAAAAGATCAATGAATGTAAAATGAGTTCCTAATGATCATCCCAAGTATTTTTGATCCATCCCTCTTTATTTGGAAACTATTTTCTGTCCATAATTAGATTGTAGATATATAGTGTCCTGATGAATGGTAGGTATCCACTCATAATTTGCCATCATCCCGATTGGTTTAAACAGATGATTTACCAAATTCGACCCACCAAATAAAAAACCCATATGTCTAATCAAAGAAAAAGAGATTGGAAAATTCTCAAAAAAAAAAAAAAGGGTCGTTGAAGCTGACTGTTTTAAGAGCAATACTTTAACCTTTTTTAAAAAAAAAATTTTAATGTTTTAAAAAGCTCAAGACTCCCTGTTAGTTGTTGGAGTCTCGAGTCCAAAACAAGTTTTTTTTTTATGTTTTTCTTTTTATATTTGGTATTTTATTTTTTTTTATCATTTTACACTTTTTATTATCATTATTTTTTTCTACTTTGTTTTAATGTATTTTTAGTTTTTTCTTTTATTTTTTTGAAAAAAATATTATTTTTTATTCTTTCACTTAGTCTATTTATACTTTTTTTTAATTTGTTCTTATTATTTATCTTTTATAATTTTTTTCTTTATTTTTTTTCTAAAACATTATTTTACACGGACTAAAAAAATTGTGCTTCATTGTAGAAATTACAACATTGTTTTTTTTTTTCCCGGTTCCGTTAAAGATTAGCTTGAAATTTCATATATTTTTACTAATGCATATGATTTTTAATATATTTTATATATGTAAGTATTGATTTTGTGATTCACAATTATATTTTTTATTTAATGTAAAAATAAAAAATATTAATAACATCTACACATTAATTCTTTTGTGTTAGAAAAAAGTTATTTGACCTGCAGCTAAGCAAGTTGAATAAACATGTTAATACTTTATTTTTTACATTTATTGGCATAAATAGTTCAATGTATTTAATTAAATACATACATATGCCTTTTCACTTATAATCAATTTTAAAAAAAATTAAAAACTTGCATATTTATTTTTTTCGAAAAAAATTAACCAATCCACAACGAAGCACTAGTTAAATAACTAGTATATAGTTAAATGAATAAAAATAAAAATATAAAAATAAATTTATCTTTGAAATAGTTTTATAAAAAGTTTTTGTCATTTATTTAGGATATCCCTTTAATCCTAAACATCTTAGTCTTTTATTTTGAATCAATAGCTAAGTATGACGTTAATTAAAGCTACAAGGGATAGTCTTTGTTACACGTATCACGTTGTATCATTGTACTCTAAGTAAAAAATTCTATTTTAATTATGCAAAAATATTATTATCTAACATCCAACAAAATTAGAATAAAAAAAATAAATTTAATCAACAGAATCAATGATCTAGAAAGTAGAATTAATTTAATTTGGTAATGCAATTAGGAACCGGAAGCACTGATTTGAAACCCATCCCATTAGCAGCACCATTACATATATTTATTAACAAAATTTAAAATTAAAAGAAACTAAAAGGTGGGGTTTGAACAGTTCATTAAATATGCTTTTGTCTTTATTTGCTTATATTCGGTTGTCCACTTGATTCCGTGTTAAGGTTAGGAAACATCATTGATTAAAGAAACGGCTAGGAAAAGCACTTTAACGTGGGAGGAATTCATCATTTGATTCCGTGCGCACTTGCTTCCGTCACCTTTGCGGACATCTAATTTTTTTTTTTTTAGAAAACCTCACCCTCTTAAAAAGTATATTTTATAGATCCAGGTGAGGAAATAAAACCCTGACTGTCTCAGGCTCTTACAAGAGGTGCATACCCTGACTCGAACTCGAGACCTGCTGTGTAGATTTCAAACCCTTTGCTATCACGCTAAGATTCTTGGAGACATTTGCGGACATCTAACGTGGGAGGTTTATAAACTATTTTCTTAATTTTTACAATGAATCTTATATTTTGTTACACACACACATATATCATTCTCTATACTTATGTTTCTACTATATTTCTTCTTCTATCACCTAAAACTATCACGAGGTCTCGGTTAATAAAAAATCAATCTCTAATCTTTTTATAAAAACTTTAATCGAGGTTTTGAATTTATTCTTTGACGGACAAAATAATTCTCTATACTTATCATTATCTATACTTAGTTCTTGGCAAACTCAGCTTCAAACAAGACAAGATCCATCACTTCGGTGTAAATAAATATTGATTGTATGAGAAACCATGATATGGTTTCGATGTGAATAAAACTATTAACACTGTATAAGATTATCATTTCTTATTAGATTTATTACCATCTTCTTCAAAATAAACTACTTGCTGGAGAGCGGGTACCTCCCTCTCACATGCTGGAGAGTGTGTCAAATGTTCCATAACTTTCTCTTATATATATATATATATATATATATGTTAAAATATTAAATTACCCTCCTGCTGACATTATAATAATAAAAATATGAAAAAACAAATTGAGGATAATTTTAGTTTTTTTGCTTCTAAGAATAATTTGATCGTTTCCTTGTGCATTTTTTTTTAATTCTCTATGTTTGATTAAATATTAAATTTTTTATTATCTCACATGATATATAATTATTATAAAATTATTGTTAAAATACAAAAAATACTCCTTGACTGGTTTTAAATTTTTAGATTTCAAAGATATTTTAATTATTTCATATACAATTAAGATAACAATTAAGATAATAAAAAAATTATTTATTATTCATCAATTTAGTAATAATTAATGAGTCAATGTTAAATTTTTAAGTATGCGAAACCGTTAAAATACTATTTCGGTAAATAGTACTTTCACTTACAAGCAGCTATAGTAAAAATCTTTCTTGTTTTAGCTTTGGTTAATGTAATTTTTTTCTTTAATCAAATCAAGCACTGATATTTTTGTGTCATAGTTTATCATTAGCTTTGCTGGACTGTGGACCGTGTTATTAGCTTCAGGCAGATATGGATGGATTAATGTGGGTTAGTTTCTTGCGAAAAACAAATTTGTCCATATAACTAAGCATAACAGATTTATTGACTATCATTTCAGTCATTATACTACTCCAGAAAAAAAAAAAATTTCTCTACTCAAGAATGATGACAGTTAAATCTTATATAATAGGCATGTGAATTTAAAGATGTTTAATATAGGGGTAAATATTGTTTTTAAAAATATTTTTTATTTGGAAATATATTAAAATAATTTTTTTTATTTTTAAAAAATTATTTTTGATATCATTTTATTAAAATAATATGAAAACATTAAAAAAATTTAATTTGAAGCAAATAAAAAAATAAAATAAAATTTTAATTTTTTTAAAAACACTTTTGAAATGTAAAAACAAACTATATTTAAAATGATGTTTATCTAAATTTTAAGTTTTTTTATTTAAAATTATTTTTTTATTTTTTAATTGTTTTAATGTGTTAATATTAAAAATAATATTTTAATATATTTATAAAAAAAAACTTTAAAAAATAACTATCACATGTTCTATAATAAACACGTGTATACAGTACTTTGACGGTTAAATCAATAATGAATTGTTTTTGACTTGCTAGGCGACAGGTAGCCTTATATGCACCAACACTTGGAGACAAAGTTATTACACCTGGTCCGCACATCACCAGACTAAGTCTTGAATCAATTAAAAAACAATTAAAATTCTCCAGAAATCATCAACATCACTCCCCAGAAATATAATAAAAAAACGCATACATAGAAGAAAAACAATGGCGATGAGCACTGATATATATCGATTCTTAACGTTGAAAGTCAACTGAACCAGCAAAGAAGAGAACGAAAACGAGGGGAAAAATCAGTCAAACTGAAGCAAAAATCTCCAAATTTTCCACTCGTCCGAAACAAAATCGCTCAGACCAGTCAAGTGGGAAATCTAAAGGTTATACCATTCACACGCAAGGGCGGCGCCGTAAAGAAAGAGAGCAAAACTGCCACTACAGGCTGTCTACAGCTAATCATGCCGACGAATATTCCAAAATATAGATGTTTCTATCCATATGTAAGGGAGCCGCAGCAATTATTTGTTCTGCTTTCGTGTGGATTGGCTTAATTTTTAAGTGTTTCTGTTCTGTGTCGTACAAAATCAAGGAAGTATTTCTTGAGGAGCCCCACAAACACATCGTTGTTCTTTACTTGAAAATATATAAAAATGAAAACGTTATTCCGATCAAAAATTTAGGCACCTGTGCTTTTCGAGATTTAATAGTGCGTGATATACAGTCAAGCAATGGGTATTTATAACCTCTCAATTTGCCAACTTTCCCTACCATACAATATCCACAATCCCTCCAACTCTTTGCTTCTGCTAAACTCCTGCATTTTTGTCTGAATTAGGTAATGATATAATGTTATGAATCCTATCTATTTATAATCTCTCTTCGAGCATTATTTTTTGGAAGAAGATCTCTTTGAACATTAATTATTAATTGTCTTTTAATCGTTCTTTTTTTAATTTGTTGAGTTATGGACGGCTACAACCAATACCCGCCTGCCCAAGACTTCGCCACCGGAGGCCAATCCTTGGCTGTTAAAGGAGGAGTTGCGGGGTCTCCTCTTTCTGCTTCTTGCTTTCATAATTTATGTGTTCCTCAAGAGCCGTAATTGCTCCATGAATTGCGATATCAAAGTTGGTGATGCTTCCGGCAGGCCGGTGGATGAAGCCTGAAATGCACAGACAGTTGTGTGTGTGTGACTTTCAAGGATGCAACTTATGAAGTTGTGCTTCTTTAAATATTGTCTGTCATGATCTTATTTTTTTTTGAGCAGCATGGCTGCATAGACGGTTGGGATTAAGATTGTTAATTTCATTTTGTTTCATTCAGAATGGTCGAAATATTTTATACCAATTTAAAAAACAGAACAAAATGGAATAATTTTTATCTCATTTTAAATCTCAGTCCGTTTCAGATTTTTCAGCTAAATTTCTGCCGGAATATTCCGGTTTCATTCCACATGTTCCGTTCCGCTCTTGAAAAACTATTGAATCAAATTGAACCTGGTTCAATTTAATTAATTAAATTATTCAAGTATAAAAAACTCTTTTTCATTACTATTTTCAATAACAATAATATTAATTTAAAAAAAATTAGATTTATCACTAATATATATGGTTTATATTCATGTTATTTTTTATTATGTTTATACTTTGCAGGAATTTGAGCAAAACAATGGATGCTTTAGATCTCATTAGCCTTGATAACATTGACCTAATTTTATATTTAAAATATTTGTGTTAAAACATTTTACTTTCATAATATTTTGATATTTTGTTTAAGTTGAATTACTTTAAGTTAAAGATCTATTTAATTTTGACTAATTAGAAATATTTTAAATTTTGAAATTATATTTGTATTACATAATTTATAATTAATTTATCTTGAATTTGAATTATATATATACATATATATATATATATATATATATATATATGAATAGTACAACCCCGAAACGGCACACCGAAACACTTTGAAACTGAAACATTCCATTACAATTTAAAAAACAAAATATCTACCGAAACGAAATTGACAACCTTGGTTGAGACTTGACGGTTTGCTGTAGATTCTTCAAACTTGTATTTTATAGTTGCACTAAAATATTCATATTTCTCTTAATAGATTGATTTTATTTTATTTATTTATTTTTGAAACTCTCTCTTGAATTCATGGTTAGCTAATCAACTCATATCTATTCTAAATTAACATAGTTTAAATTTAAAAAATTCTCAAATAATGTTATTTTAAATAAAATTAAAAAAATCTTTTAGTTGATTTAGCAAAATATCACCTTGGTGATGCATTAAATCACTCAAGTATGATTTGTTTAGCTTTTAAAATATATATTTGAAAAAAAATCCTACTTAAATTACATCTAAATAAATAGAAAATTGAAATGTTCCATGTCTTCACATTCTCTCTCTTCCTTTTCTCTGAAAAAACCCACAACAATTCTAAATTGCTCGAGCGTAAAAATCCACAATATTGTCATCAATAAAAAAAGTAGCCACTAATACCGAAGATGCCCGGTTTATCTTTATATATTTATGTTTTAAAAATTTAAAATTTATTTTTGCTTTAAATTAATTTTTTTAGTGTTTTTAGATTATTTTGATACACTGATATTAAAAATAATTTTTAAAAAATAAAAAAATATTATTTTAATATAATTCTAAGTAAAAAATACTTTAAAAAATAATCAGAATTACACTTCTAAATAAAAAAAAATTAAAAATTAGTTTTTTTCTTTTGACAATATACTTGGATACTGTGAATCTGGGATGGTAGCATGGGAAGGTATGTTTAGTATTATAGTAGTTGTTGTTTTTTAAAAATATTTTTTATTTAAAAATATATTAAAATAATATTTTTTTTATTTTTTAAAATTTATTATTGACATTTAAAAATAATTTAGAAATATTTAAAGCAAAAAAGTTAAACTATTTTTTTAAAAATAATTTTGAAATGTAAAGATAAATGTATTCTTAAAAACAAGAAAATAATCATTGACCAATTGTGCTTAAAACATGTAAAGACAAGAAAAAAGACAAACTTTGTAGAGGATGTCGATATAGCCATAAAATTGGTAATAGTCTTGAGATTTGTTGACGTTGAATGATTATAGCCACAACTGAATGTGGTTGGACTCATGCATGGTCAATTTTGCCCTTATCTCATATGGTTACAGTAATCCTAGAGAAATGTGCAAAATATTAGATCCGATCTGAGTTGATGATGCATGATTACAATGCAACTAGATAAGTTCTCTGCTTATAGCAGCAGACTTCCAGAAACACTGCTTTTAATTGTAAGATAATTGAAAAAAAAAAAGATATTTATCAAGCGTATCAAACCTGATCAGGGAATTAACTCAATCAAGAGGTTAGGTTATATGGATTGACCCAAATTAATCTAAAAAAATTTAAAAAAATATTTGAAATTTTAATATTTTATATGAAAAAACTAAAAATAATCCATGTATATATAGATTAAAAAATTATTTCAAAAGATTTTTTATCCTACATGAAAAAGATATTATCTTATTCATTTAAGTTAAAGCATTTAAACCAATTTTTTTTTCATCTTGTATTTACAAAACATAACTTTTTTTCTTGTAAATATAAAGTACATATATTAATGGGTTTCAAATCTCATATTAAAAAAATAAAATATTCTTTTAGTATTTATTTAGTGAACTTTGATATGAGTTAGTAACCAATTGAAAATGATAAAAAAAAGAGAGAGAGTTTCTAGCTATGGGAAAAACATATTTGAAAAAAATCAGATCTCTAGCGGGTTTTGTCGGATCATCCAAGTTTTGAGTTGACCCGGCAGGTAGAACGGTTTTCTTCGGGCCAAATGTAGGCTTGATTTTTGAATGAAACAGACACGATCAAGGCTCCGGGTCCCGGGTTGACCTATCGAACCGGGCCAAGTCTGATAATTATGCAATCAAGAGCTTGTAACATTAAAAGAGAGCTTGTAACATTAAAAGGTATATGATTTAGCTTTCAAGCAACAAATAAATAGCATGAAAAAAACTTGCTTAAATTGTCTCAAATTTCATGTAAGAATAAAATTGAAAAATATAAAGAGACATCAATCTAACATAAATATTATTTGAGCAACTCAAAACAAAAGATGACATAATGAATAAAAGGAGTGTGGAAGCCCAACTTTTGAGTGAGAAGTAAAGTTCCAAAAACTGTTAACAAGTAAAGAGTAACAGATGCTTGCCAACTTTTTGTTACTGCAAGGACGTGAATAACTTAGTTAAATATTTGCAACAATATTTTATGTATTCATCTATATGTCTGGACCCCGTGTATAAAATGAGTATAATATATACTTCAAACACTTATTTTAGAAAATTTTTTCCTCTAAGAGAAAACAACTTAAGAGCACTTAAAACCTTTAAACTTTCTTGAGTAGGCATTGGCCAAATAGTTTTCTCCACCAGATTCTGCATATATATATATACACACACACACACACAAGGCTGCACATAACATATAAAATTTAATGAATAATAATTTAAAAAAAACAATGCAAGACTACACATATAAAAAATCTTATAAAAAATCAATATTAAAAAGCATTTAATCTATATAAAATCAAGAAAAAACCACAGATGAATCATACCCACATCTCTAAAAACTAAACACACTTAATATCATTTAAAAATAATAACAATCTAATTAAAACACAAATCAAAAATTTATTTGAGAAAATATACACAAATGATGCATTATATTTTAAAAAATTGAAAAAAAAGAGAACCAGGCGAGGCCGTGAGCTTGGTAAGTCAGATCCAATGCCTAGCCCAATAATGCAACGACTTGCGCTCGGGCCTACAACACTAGGCCCAAGCACGAGTCTTTTTTTAAAAAAATTGAAGCCTCAAATCTTAAAAAAAAAAAAGAAAAAAAAAATGATGCATCCCCTGGCCCAACCCAAAATCCGACTATTATAATGCCTTTTTGCTCTATATATATATATATATATATATATATATATATATATATATATATATAAACACACACGCAAGATTCTTCCAATCGTATTTTGTGAGTCCGCACGAGCTTGGTATCACAATTTGAAATCTCAATCCATACTCAATTTTTTTTTATTCAACAAACCGATTGCTCATTCGAATACAAGTACCTTTAAGAGAAAAGTTCAACTGAACGATTCATCATTACTCATGAAAGAGTGGGATAGTACTAAAGCTTATTTGAAAAAGTATAATATTGAGTATAGGAGGCTTGTTTATCTTTGGGAATGACTTTATGCACTTACAAACAAAACTCTTTTTTTAATGTAAAAAAAGCCATAGAGAATCATATTAGGCAAATAAAATAAATTAATGTGGCAAGATAAAAGAACTCACGCTTTTACCCACTTCCTTTGAACACTCCTAGAATTGAAATATTCACACCCGTCAAATAAAAATATTTTATGCAATATCCTTTCGTCTTTATTTACTAATTATATTTGCAACCCTAAGGTATGTATGTTCCCGTCGTCCCTTCTCTTTCTCTCCTTTTAAATATCCTGTCCTGTATCAATTCTTGATTTGGGTTTTTCCTGTGGTAAAGGGCTTATGGCAGATCGCGAGTTCTTCTCCACTGCCGCTTTAATTTAATTTTTTCGGTACAAATTAAAACTTTGTTACTTGCAAAGTTCTTAGAACATCTGATTATTGTATTTTCTTATTAATAAACTTGTCTTCATACATTAAGAAACTTCAAAGATAAACAAAGGGAAAAAATCGGCTGAACCAGATGATCACCACTCTCACTCCCCAGAAAAAATAATATAAGAACACACATAGAACAAAACAATATTTTATAAGTGCTGGTGCCGATTCTTAACGTGGAATGCCAGTTGAACACGCAAAGAAAAGAACGAAAACAGGCAAAAGTCAGCCACTGCAGCACATCATGCCCATCAAATATGTCAAATTCCAGATGTTTCCATGCATATATAATAAGGCAGCCGCAACAATCCTTGGCCATCGCTCTATCGTGTGGATTGGCTTAGTTCTTAAGTATTTCGTGGGACCTAATCATTATTTAAACATATAAAAATAGATATTTTGAGTTTTTTTTATGAGTTGATAATTAATATCAAAGTTAAACTAATTGCCATTAATATTTAATTAAAAATCAAAGTAGTTTTTGAACAAAACTTTTAAATAATTATCAATATTTTTTCTTTTTAATTAATTTTGTTTCTAAAAAGGAAATATAAAAAATTAAAAAAAAAAATTAGGCATCACACACTGATCCAAATACATTTTATAATCTTGATCCAAATACATTTTATAATCTTGAGTAGGGGTGAGCGAAAAAACTGGAAATTTGAGAAAACAAAAAAAACTAAAAAAATAGAACCGTGAAAAAAAAATTAAAATTTTGAAAAAATTGACCAGTTCGGTCGGTTTGAACCGGTTTCGATTTTTTTAAAATTCGGTTTGGTTATTTTTTTTATAAAAACCAAACCAAACCAAAAATAATCACCCTTAATCTTGAGTTGATGAGTAACTAGAATCATTTTATTATTTATATCTTGGAGTCCACTTGAAAAAATAAATAAAAATAAAAAAATCCTAGGTTAAATATATTTTTATTACTTTTAGTGAATTATAGATTTTATTCTATTTTTTTATTTGTATTTATTTTTTAAAAGTGAATTTCATAAAATAATTAATAAATATCAACTCCATATTTACTGTTGAATAGCCTGTAAAATTTTGATGCAGCGGGTATAACAAAAATACTAGATTCCTCTTATACAATAAACCTGTGTATAGGATCGATAATTTAACAGTTAAAGTTTTAGAGTGTTGTAAAGATTGCTTTAAATTTTAAAATTTTAATTTTGATATTAATATATTAAAATAATTTAAAAACATAATAAATTTTTTTTAAAAATTAAAAATGTTTTCAATAATTTTCAAAAAAGTGCTGAATCGCAATGACAGTCGGACCTCAATCTCATATGTAGAACTTTTTTGAGAAAAATGTCGGGATAGCACAAAATCTTGACAATTAGCCCTATTATTTTACATGGGATCAAGTGTATAGGTTATCATGTGGAATAAAAAACAAATCAGTCCTGGATAAAAATGTGCACGAGTGAAAGGACTAACAGGTCTAGAAAAATGAATTTAGCAAAGTTACTCGACGTATTCGATATATATATATATATATATATATATATATATATATATATATATATATATATAGGTGTTCGGGCCAGCTTACGTGTATCTTGACTAATCCCACGAGCCCTAAAATTAACGATCATATAAACCTTCAGTGGTTCTAAGGTTTGTGAGATTCGAACTAGTGACCATTACGGAGCAAACCTATGGCATGACTAGTTGAGTTACACCTCTCAGAGTCAGATGTATTCGATATTACAAAGACGTGACAAGGGAAAATTAATACGCTAAGTAAGGGGCAGAGCCAAAATTATCTGTTAGGGGGCTAAAACTAATATAACATGATATAATATTTTTTAAAATTTATTGTACGTGAACTGTAAAAAAAAATTGTATGATTTAGTTGTATTCTAAGAATTTATACAAACATATAATGATTTTTGTATAGGGTAAAAGGTTTAAGGCAGTATCAAATCGAGTCAAAGCTATGAAGTTAATTTTATCCTTATAATGTATCCATCACTTTAATTTTATTGGTCTTTGTACCTATCCAATATAAATATACAAATTATATAAGAAATATTAGTCAAAACAAAATATTATTTATGTTTGATAAATTTTGAAATAAAGTAAAAAATAATAAAGAATGATTCTTACATATTTATTTTAATTGTGCTCATTGTTCTTTCATAGAATAGAAATAATTGATTATCATTTTAATTTTCAATATTTCATTAATTTTTTTTTCTATATAGACAATCAAATAATTTGCAAGAAAATCATCCTCCATCCTGTTGGGAAGTTTTGTTCTAACAATCTTCGTTGCTGATAAAATTTGTTTAATAGTTGTTATTGAAATAGAAAGACTCAAAATGAGTCGAATCAACCTATCAATTAGTGGATAAATTATTGATTTTTTTGTTTCAATCAATCCTTGACATGAATCAACAATTGATGACACAAATTCTTTAACTTTGGATGATTAAGTATATCAAGCTCATAATGCTGCAACTGAAATCTCAAATAAATTTTTTCTTGGTTAGAAAAGTCTTCATGATAGAACTTGTCAACAATTAAACATATATCTTCAACACTGAATAATTTATAGCTATTTTTAGGATTTAAAGTTGTGCTCAACTTAAGAAGCTCGATCGCCTGCTAATTGAATCTATTTTTTAGCTATTGCAATTGTTGATCAATGATAGGTGTAAATATATCAACTCGATAATAATGTTCAATTGTTACTGATTTTGTTTTATGTTGAGATCATCCCACACTAGAAAAACAAGCATCCATATCATGAAATTCTATGTCTTGATGCTTATAAAATAATGTCACTTTTTCTACAAGAGTTTCCCAACCATCATCTCTTAATTTCTAAATTAAAGTCTTTATGGTAGTCACTAAATGCATAACATTTAAAATTTCTAGATATTTTTGTTGCAAGGCTTGGCAAAACACATCAGTAACCCATAACATTCTTCATTATATGCAAGAGGAACGCAAAATTAAATGACATTAGCAACTTAAATGAAAATGTCGCATCACCACGTTGAGAATAAGTAGATTTATCTAAAATGATGTTTTCAAGAACCAAACAAGTTGCCCCATATATTTTTATCAAACTGCAAATTGATTTGAAGTGCGAACTCCATCTACTATTTTCATATCGTTGCAAACCACCTACTTGATTAACTTCTTTACCCATTTCAATCTCACCAATATCAACTAAATAGTTAATTGTAGCTGTTTAAAAAGCCTGTAATTCATCATTACACTTGCAATAAGCACTAACAATGTTAACAAAAAATAAATAAAATTCTGAAACAAAGTGTGAATATCATATATTTCTCTAGCTGCATCAATAAGAGCAAATTGTAATTGATAAGCTAAGCACTGTATATAATATGCATAAGGGCAATCATTAATGAATATAGCTTGCAAATCATTCCACTCTCCACGCATATTACTAGCACCATCATACCCTTGACCATTAATATTTTGAATATCAAGATTGTGATTAGATTAAACAAAGGAAATCTCTTCCTTAATTAAGAGTTGAAACAGTGGTATCTTTGACATGAACTATATCCAAAAATCATTATCGTATAAATCCACTTCTATCAACAAACTTAATAACAAGGGTCATTTTCTCTCTTCTGGATTCATCTCTAGCTTCAACAAACTTAATTACCTTGTTTTTTTTATTCTGAACGTTCACCACACCCTTTAAAAGCACATGCTTGGACTGTGAGCCAACGAACAATATCTATTGAAGCTTTAATACACAATCGATTATTTAGAATTTCTTGAGTAGTTTGCCTCTTAATTACCTTCTTAATATGACATGACTGATTTTTCAAAATTTTTAAGCATTTGGTAGCAAATCTATGAGCTGAATTTTGATCTTTTCCCATATGAGTCAAAAAAGTATATCGTTTCCCATCATTAACTTTCTTTCGACAATTGAATCCTTTAAGAGTAAATGTGTTTGATCATGGGTTTTCAGATGACTTACTTGAAAATAGATAACAAGGGAAACAAAATGCAGTATTTTTCTCTGAATATTCAAGCCATGGATAACTTTTGAACCAATGAAACTGAAATCAAAGATTGATATGGCCTCAAATTAATGCATGCCCTTTGAATTTAATCTTGTTGATTAATCGGGTATTCCCAAATTTGATGACGATTACTTGGATCTCTAATTAAATGAGCAATGTCAATTCTAGTAGGTGGCTGCTCACAAATCAATGCAGGTTCTTCATAAACTAAAGCACATTAGGGCTACTCAACCATAACTTCAGCATTACATATTGGAGTTGATTCACTAGGTTGTGAGTTATCAATATTTTTCATTTTTTTTCTAAAAAATGAATCAATTCTTCTTATTTTGTTCATGGTTCAACCTAAAATCAGAATATTATAAATTTTTATTGTTTTCTATTTTAAAAATAAATACAAATGACAATGTGCTGAAGCAATAATCAGAACAAAAAATAAATTTTTACATGTAAACCACACTGACATATAAAAGAAAAATTTAATATATTGAAAAAAGAAATTGATATATAAAAGCAAACATGACATAAAAAAATAGGATTATTGGTTTCTAAAGAAGGAAACTTACACTGAATCAAAGATGAGCATGTGCTTTTCAAAGAACTCAATTTGGCTAGAAATATTGTGTTTAATTGTCAACTGGACTTGGTGATAGTAAGGTACACATGAGAAAAAAAAAATGGTAATTTTGGTGGCTTTATTAAAAACAAAATATAAAAAAATTCAAGCATAATGAAAATAAACCCATAAAATATATTCAATTAATTAGAAAAAAAAACATTCACTATAACAAGAATTCAAAAGGAATGGTAAAACTAGCAAATCTAGAAAAAAAGAAGAAAAAATAGCAGAATTATATAAAAAACCTTGTCATAACCCAATTTTTTACCTTTTTATTTTAATTATTTTTATTTAAAAAAAATGATGAAAAAAACAAATAAAAATAAAATAAATGAAGAATGAATTAAAATTTAGGTTAAGGGCAGCATGATTGGAAGTTTAAAGATTTAATTAAACTCTTTTTAATTAATTAAATCAAGGGTTTAATTGGAGAA
>Ga0325414_1001196_pt1 | contig 24472 bp, 14 predicted proteins | sample PopdelMetagenome_8_FD_206183 | JGI IMG/M metagenome (GOLD analysis project Ga0325414, IMG submission 206183) | Populus deltoides microbial communities from Bellville, Georgia, United States - Leaf-PdKOR-R3 | ecosystem: Host-associated > Plants > Phyllosphere > Phylloplane/Leaf | place: USA... | reverse complement strand
ATATTGATGGTTTTAAATTTAAATATTGTAGATTTAATTACTACTATTACATCATGAAATAAATAATATTTTATATAATTTTTTTTTGTTCTATTAATATTCACTTCACAAAAGTGAACAGTGTAAAGTGAATTAAATTCACTCTGCACAGAAGAAGAAAAGCAGCTCAGAGCTGCTTTGAATTTACCTGTGTTTTAAACATGAAATGCACTGGTCCCTATAAATAATAAACTGTGTTTTTTACTTTACCATACAATTGTTTGATGTGGTTTGCTTCAAAAGCAGAAGCAACCACGTAAACAAACAGACTTTAAAGTAAGCATAATATGTTTTCTATTTAGTTTCAAAAGGGTCTTAGATTTGTCCAATGATGGTCTTTGTAAAGATAGTATAGGGGCATTGTAAGGAATGATTAAAACATGTATGTCCATCATGACCAAGCAAGCACTCAGATATGATGAGTTAGGTGTTTCATGCATCTGGACCCTAATCAATAATCATAGGGCAGATCCTTAATTCCCCACCTAATCTAGAAGTTTATGTGCTTGAAAAATTAAGACATTTGATGCATGAGGCAATATTATACAATGCATGAGAAATATGTACAAAAATTAAAGCGTATAAGCAAATGATAAGTGCATGTTAAAAATAAACATATAGACCAAACAATTTAAAATAAAAAACAACAATCAGACAAAAAACAAAGTTTGGTCCACGAGAAGTCCATAGTGGAGTTGTTATTATGTCGCATGTATACGACATTGCGGCGATCATCCTCCCGGGTCAGGGTTATCGGGGTTACATATGGGTGGAAAGGACAAGGAATTCGTGTTCTTATCAGTAAAAAGAAAAAAAAAGGGAAAAGGGAGTTACCACCTAGTATTATGGTCACTAGAAAATGTAATAGTTTGCGAGAGTCTAGGTAAGGGAAATAGTTATGCAAGGGGAACCTACCGATGATAAACTACTTTGTGGTTTGTTCTAAGTTATATTTCTATTCGTTGATATATCTAAAGTTCGAGAAAAGTTCTTCTTGGTAAGGAAATCCCTATCTCATCGGGTTAAAACTTAAACAATTTGAAAGCCTAAAACAAGTATGTTTAAAGTTTGAAAAAAGTACTACTCGGTAAGGAAATTCTTACCTTATCAAGTCAAAACCTAACTATTTTAAAAGTCAAGGAAAAAAAGGGTTTTTATTTGAAATTTTAGCCAAATTCTAATTAATAATTGCAAACTTGTTGTAATACCTATTAAATATTTTTTTGTATTCTTCAAAGTATGATGAAGATGCATTTTTTTTATAAAATATACATTAAAACTTTAGAATTTGGTCATTTGTACACAAAATAACAAAATATTTTGCTGATTTTAACTACTGAAGCTTTGCGCCTTTTACAAATTGGTCCTTGGTCTTGAAATTCTTCAATTCTACCCTTAATTAACCCCAAAACTTTATTTTTCTTATGATTTTGTTCCTATTTTCAACCAATTGACTTCGTAGAAATTAAATTTGGTCCTTTAAAATTCAATCTTCTTAATTAAGCCCAAATTAAGTTTTCAAACTTAATTTTCACCAATTAAAGTCCCTAACAAAATTAATTTGACCCAAATTAATTTTTGAACTTAATTTTGGTGCAAATTCATCTAATAACTATTTAGTTTGATCTTGTATCTGCATTGATGTTTGAACTTGGGTACAAATGGGTTCTTGATTTTGTCTTACACTCTAACTTGGTTCCTCAATGCATTTAACACCTTTCTCAACCTGTTCTTTTTAATTTTCTAGTCTTTTTCATTTTCTTTTTTTTGTTGCTTTTCATTTTAAAAGAAAAAAGGTAATTTTTGGGGAAATCTAAAATTTTGTTATGACATCAGTGATCAAAACATGGATGTCACTAACCCCATCATGGTTGATTAGTCTAAACATTTAATTTCATAATTATATGCATGCCATAAATATTATCAAACAATTTACTCTAATAATATAACTATACAAAACTCTAAGAATATTTTGTATGCTATGCGCAGTGAAGGTGGAAAACACCTATCTGGTACCTGAACTCGTGAAAAAGTCACGTGCTACTGAAACACCTACGCGGTGCCTAAACTCGTGAAGAAGTCCCCTGCTGCTGAGTTGAACTTGCTACCTCTCATGTACCATTAGGCATACAATATCATTTACTATTCAATCCTCAAATCATCATGAATTTAACTTTTCACTCAATTATTCCATTCTTTGACATAAAATGATTTAATATAACATCATATCATTTTAAACTAATCACCGACTTTTTTTCTCATTCCCATAAAGTATTTTAATTTAATGTCACTCATAAATTAATCATAATTTACTAGTAGGATTTCACTCACATAACCTCTATCATTTAAGTCTTTCACCCAAAACAATATTTTATTTTATTTTTTCTTTGTCAATTTTCGGAATTGGCAAATCTAGCCATTTTTAACTTAATCCTCATAAATACTACCATCCTTAACAATCCTAGGAGTTTTTCTTCATTTTATCATCATTCTAAGTTGTTTTCATCTATTTTCATCACAATCATACTTACAATATGAATTTCTCATTTCCCTTAATTTATTTCAAGAACCCTAGCCTAAAAATTTACAAATTAAACACAATTTTCTAATTGAATTAATTTAGGCTTACATATTCAAGTCTAATACTCCTTACCTAGTGATAAAATGAGCTTCGATTCTCAACCTGTAAAATCCCGAGATCAAAACTCATACAAAAAATATTATAATAATAAAATAGTTAAATAATAACAACAACAATGAAATCAAATAAGAAAAATATGAAAGGCATAAGGAGTATGACTCAAATTGTGAAGAAAAGAAAATAAAAGGTGTCAATGTGTAACTAGGAAGAATGGGGCTATAAATACCCCATTGCTTCCTTTTTGAATGGTCGGCTGCATCTAGTGTAAAGGAATGGGAGATTTCAGAATTTTTCTTCACCAAAAGAAAGGGAAAAACATCAAATCCTCTAGGACTATGCAAACCTTAAACCATTAAGTAGAGAGGACACCCATTAACAAAGAATTTAACAAGGAAACAAGTGAAGAAATTGGAGGAAAAGAGAGGAGAGAGGCTGGCTACATGCAAGGGAGAAAAGGTTAAAACTATCTACCCAAGTTAAGCTGAAAATCTAAACTTCCTCAAGGTAAGGACATTAGACCTAATTATGAAAACCAATTTGAAAATTGATTATGAATTATACACTAATTTTAGATTTTATAAATTAGATTTATTATGTGAAAATTAGGAGAAGTGCATAAATTGTTAGAATGAAGTTAATTGAGCTACTATAAGTTGTTTTAAGAATGAAAAGCATGCAAAATTGCCAAAGAAAAATCAATAACCTAGAGACATGAGTGGCTAGCTATATGAGGGTTGAATTGGGGGGAGAAATTCTGAAATTATGCTTGATGAATCTTAGAGTATGTGATTATAATGTTAACAATGAGTGAATAAGGCAAAACAAAAATGACCATAAAGGACCCTTAGTCCCCATATGCCAAGTTCAACCAATAACCAATTGAGGGGAGGGAAGAATAATTATGGCATGTTGTGTGTTCATGATGCATGAATTAGTTGTAGTGAAAAGCTCACTAATAGGGAAAAAGCATAAAAACTTGATAAGAGGAGGCTTCGTGAGTTATATGCATGTATTACATAAAGTGGAAACGAAATTATTACCCAAGGGTGTAGCTCATATTTTGGCTTAGAAGGAATCATAAAATGTAGGAAAACATAGAAAATAATTGTTGTAGAAGAAAAAGGGAAGTGAGGATAATGGAAAGTTCATTTAAAAATCATCGATGAAAATTGGACAAATTTGTTACCTCCATTCTAGAGAGGATTTGGGCCTCAAATTGATAAAATTTAGGGAAATTTTCTTAGAGAATTTGTAGCCAGAGATGTTAGCTTTCCAACAAATCTGACCTCGCTTAATTTGGGGCTCTAGAACTCGAAATATAGGTAAATATATGAGGGCATATTCGGTCAAATTGACAAAACGATAAAACTTCGCCATTCAAGGGTAGAATTCATTTTCCCTTCCTTGGTGAAATGTGTAGTGTCATGTTCTGACTTTTAAAAAGAAATAAACCTTATTTAAAATTTAATTCATAACATTCGTTATGATTTAGGAATGAACTGAAAATCCTAAGGGATAATAATGGGGATGTAAAGGCAAGGAAAGAACAATGGTGAAAGAAAAATGAATGTTGTCATCGTTACTACTATTATTTTATGAAATGTGATTGAGTATGGAATAATATGATGTATTTGTGAATTCAAGAGGAACCGTAAGAGGGGTGCAACCACAATAAAGAAATAGGAGTTGGGCCTCCACAACAGGTAGGAATTCTATACCTATATTATTCTTGAATAATGATAAGTTAATAATCTGTTTAGTTTATAAATCTTGTGCCTATAAATGAGACCGAAAGGAGAAAAGATAAAATGAAACAAAGGAGAAATTAAAAATCAAATTTGAGTTATGGATTCGATTGGAGATAATGAATTAGTAATGAATTTCACAAATAATTGTTTCTGGGATTTGATTAGCCGGTCCCAAATATTGGAAGCTAATAAAGTTAGTAAGGTTTATTAACATCGGCATGACCATTATATAGGATGAGAAATATTGAACTTGATTAACTATTCGGGTTAAGAATAGTTAATGATATGGATGGGTGATGTCGGTATTGACAGGCTCATGAAACTTGATTAGCTTTCCTGAGTTGAAAGATAATAATGTCAAAGATCCTTGAAATAAGCATTTTTTTAAGATATTCCATGGTAGTATGGAACACTAATTAACAGGTCATGTTGATGTCGGCATTTCTAAGGATTTGATTAGTTAATCCTGAAATGGGCGACTAAAGACACTGATGAGAGTCATTAGTGTCGGCATTGACATCCCTGGATTTTGGAAGAAGTAGTACAATTAGTATCCCCGATGAAATAGAAAAAGGGGAGATACATTTAATAATATTCATAGAGTGAAAATGCTGAGCGATTTCAAGGATGATGAATGGAAATGTAATAATGGAAGGTTAAATGAGAATTTACAAGAACTATGATTGCACATTGTTGAATATATTTTTAATTATATGTGCATGTATTGTATGATTTTCCTTCTTTGTTATATTTTATTCTTCATCTATTTATTCTAAAATTTATGAAATTGCAGGTCCTTCACATTCACACTAGGAGTAGTATTTTAGGTTCTCTGGTCTTTTTTGTATGATTAAAGGAGTCAATGAATATCATTGTATTTTGTCCTTAAGGAACTAAATGACTTAATGCATAATAGTACTCCTTTTACATTAAGTGTCGGGACATAAAATTATTCTATTTTGTGCTTGTAAACTTAACATTGTTTCATTTCCATTATTATAATTATGTGTGTTTAATGGGAAAGAAATGATTAGGTGAAATGTTATGTATGTATCTTGTATGATGTGTTATTGAGGTCCAACATGAATGTGATATGATTGAGAAATGTATATAAGGTTGTGCAAGATGATTTGTCAATAACTTGGATCTCTTAGTATAAAGAAAACACTATGAAAATTTTAGTAGAAATTTCAACAAGTCCTAGATAAGTTCAACAAAAAATCAATTTTCTGCATAATTTTCATTATATGATTAATATAATTGATTCTGAAAATAGGAATGTTACACAACCAATCAAAATTTCTCGACACTCCTTATTTCTTCCTCTTGGTCAGTACCCTTTTAACTATAAACTCCCAATTTATCTCACTTACTCTCTCTAGATTCCTGCCTAAATATTGTTTTCCTCACCAATTTAGCCTAAATCTTACTCAACCCCTTTAATTTGTAGAATCTCCCACTCAGAATTGATGAAAATAATATGAGAAAACCCTCTTCCTTCTTCTCTTTATTATTGTCGGCATTTAAGAGAAAACAAATTAAGCATTTATAGTTTCATTTATTTGTATTTACATATTGGCTAAAAAAATAATGTTATATCCTCCTTTTATTTTTTTTAATTTTACCCCTAGACATTTAATTTAGTTTCCTTAATATAGCTTAACCCATTTTATCTCCAAGTTAAAATTTTAATAGTTTAAAATATCTTAACCGGGGGTTTACATATAAATACTAGTCTTTCACTTTTTGTAAAATAACACACAAGCTTACAACATTTGATACATACAAGTTATTTTATCTAAAAAGCTTTTATTATTTCCATAATCTTCTCAAAGCTTTAAACTCTTTCTACCTCAAATCATTGTTTCACACTCTTGAGCTAGATTACTTTTATAAAAACTTGAGCCTAATTTTATTGTAATATTCTCTTCATTGTAAGGTGTGAATATTCTTACGATGAATATAACTATTGTGAAAGTGGAAAGAGCACTTGAACCATATGGAAAAATATTGGTTGTGAGCTATTGAAAGGTTTAATCTTGATCCTTAAAAAATAGTATGAGTGAAAAGTTTTTTAATCTTGATTCTGTAAAAATATTAATGTATCAATTAGGTCTCAATGGTTTAAAAAGATTGTGAGTTAATAATGAATACTTGAACGAAAGTTCAAGGAGTAAAGTAGATGATTTGTCAGAACCATTATAAAATTGATGTGTCTATCCTACTCTCTATCAAATTTTATTTGTGCCTTGTGTACTTGTGTGTGGTTGCTGAAATTGAAGTATAAAATTTGTTAAAGTACCAAACTTTCAATTAAGCTTTAATTCAAACCCCCTACCCTCCTAAGTGTTATTTTAGACTTTTAAACTAGTCCTGAAAAATTAAGTCCCTTGAAATATAATAAACTCTTTGATGTTTAAGTTAGTACCTGTGTAGACAAAAAAAAAAGAAAAAATAAAGTGAGGGTTAAGGAGAGTTTATTTGGCTTGGCTTTCAATGATTTCACCTAGCTTTCATAGCTTTTGGCTGGCTTTAGGTAGCTATTATAACTTTGGCTGGCATTTCTTGCTTGTAATTGCTTTTTTGGTTATGTTTATGAAGATGTTATTGTTAAGAAAAACATTTATCTTGTTTTATTTATAAAGGTAGAATTATATTTTTTGTTTAGCCTATATATAATCTCTTCATATATAGGTTAAAACAAACACTTTAGAATAAACAGATTAATGAGAACTTAAACCTCCTTCTCTCTTATATTCGTATTTATTTTGTGTTAATTTGGATTGATTTAACATGGTATCATAACTGGTTTTATGGAACAAGACTTAGAGTGTGTTTGGTATTGCGGTAGCTGTTGTGGTTGTGGTTTGAAAAAAGTTATTTTATAAAAAGTACTTTTAGTTGAGTTGGTTTGAAAAAATAGGTGTTTGGTTAAAACTGTGGTTGAAATTGAGGTTGAACAAAAAATAGTTTATGTGTTTGGTTAAGAATGCTTTTGAAATTGAAGTTATAAAATAATTTTAAAAAATATATTTTAATATTGATGGTTTTTAATTTAAATATTGTTGATTTAACTATTGCTATTATATGATGAAATAAATAATACTTTATATAAAATATTTTTTATTATTCCATTAAACCATCTACAATTCCATTATATACAAAATTCATCCGACAAGAACTACATTTTCCATAATTTTTTGAGCGTGCAATAAATTTAGATAAAATATTATAAGGAATAAAATTAATTTAATATTACAGTGCGAGTGAATTTAATTTACTCTACACTAGTTTTTCGGGGGAAAAATATTGTTCACAATACGAGTAAATTTAATTCACTATAAACTAGTTTTTTTAAAAATACAAAAAATAAATACATTGAAAAAAAAAGGTGCAAGTGAATTGCACTGTTTATTTGTTTTGAGTGAACAATGCAATTCACTTTTATATATATATATATATATATATATTCCAAGGATGGAAAAATTATCAAATGAGAACAGTGTTTGTATGACAAGGTACATTGTTCGCTGAGACACAATTTGAAGAAAACTTCACTGGTTATCACACAGACGCAGGTAAAGCAGCTTGGAGCTGCTTTCAACAGAACGCAGACGATACGTAAATTTTGGTAGGTCCGATTAACAGTAAATAATGGTTTATCATTTACCAAACAGCTGATATTTGTGGTGGCATTAAAACGTGGAAGCTACCACGCAGCCAAACGCTTTCTTAATCTCAAACACAGCTTTCGTGGATCAAACTTCTACAATTTTTTATTTTGTCTTTCCTTCAACTTCTATAAGTTGTTATTTCATTTAGTTTCTGCAATTTTTTGTTTTAAGATAATCGTATAGCTTTAAGAAAATATTTGTTCAATTTCTACGATATATGTTTAGTTTCTACAATCTAGTATTTTATCTTTCGCTACTTTTGCATTCTAGTTTTCTTTGTTTGTTAATTATGGCTACTGAAAGAGATGATTTGCTTCAATCTGTGCGTGTAAGATTGGATGGAAAGAATTATTCGTACTGGAGTTATGTAATGAGAAGTTTCCTTAAGGATAAAAGCATGTGGGGATATGCTAGTGGAACTTACGTGAAACCCAAGAATACTGAGGAGGGAGGGGGATGTTGTTTTAATAGATACATGAGAAGCAAAGAATGCAAAGATTATTACTTGGATCAACAATTTTGTTGAGCATTCCATAGGTGTGCGGTTGGAAAAAATAAGACAACAAAGGAGGTTTGGGATCATCTGTAAAGGTTATTCATGCAATCAAATTTTGCAAAGCAATATCAATTAGAGAATGACATATGAACTTTTCATTAGAAGAATATGAGTATTTAGAAGTTTTATTCTGCTATAACAAATCTTTAGGATCAATTGGCTCTTACAGAATCAATAAAATTAAAGGCATGTAGAGCCTATATTAACCGTAAAGAGCAACAATAATTGGTATAGTTTTTAACAGCATTTCGCAATGATTTTGAAGGATTTAGAGGTTCAATTCTGCATTGTTCTCCACTACCTTCTGTTGACTCTATTGTTAGTGAGTTATTGGCTGAAGAAATACATTTTTAGTCTTATTCTGAAAAGAAAATTATTTCTACTTCGAATCCCTCTATACTAGTAATACCCTCTAAGTCATTCTCTAATCATCATAATAAGCCTTACACAAAGGTTGCCTTTGACAAATGCAGTTTTTGTAAGCAAAAAGGTCATTGAAAAGCTTAGTGTCCTAAGTTGAAATAGCAGAATCAAGCTTGGAAGCTTGAAAACTAGTCACGATCTAATGCTCATAGACCACCTCAGAGTTATAAATCTTCACACCACAATACTGCAACAGTAGCTCTATCAGGCTCTATCACCAATCCTAGTACTCTAGCTGAGTAATTTCAGAAGTTTCTCTCCTTGCAGCTACAAGCAATGTTCATTTCTCTTTCCGTAAGTCAGTTGCCTCATAGTTTCTCAGGTATGTCACATTTTGAATGGGCTTGGATTCTAGTGCTTTACATCATATGTCTCCAGATTCTTCATCTTTTATTTATGTGTCACCTTTGCCCTCCATTTCTATTATGACTATTGATGTCACTCTCATACCTTTAGTAGCTGTTGGTTCTATTGTCATACCTCACCTGTCTCTCTCTAATGTTTATCTTATTCTGAAACTCATATTGAATCTTGCTTCTATTGGACAATTATGTGATTCTGGTGATTATTTAGTTATTTTTTTCTCTTTTTTTTATTGTGTACAAGATCTGCAGTCTCAAAAGTTGATTGGGACAGGTCGTAGGGAGAATGAACTCTATATTTTGGATAAGTTAAAAGTGCTAGTTATTGTTGCTGTTACTAGTACTATTGATTTATCTTCTTTTCATTTGAGTCTTTCATCTTTTAGTTTTTATTTATGATATTCTTGTCTAGGTCATGTTCTATCTTCTCATTTGGGATTTTTAGCATCCACATGAGCTTTAGAAATTTTGCAAACTTGTGATATTTCTGATTATAGTGGATGTAAACTGGTGAAATTTTCTGCTTTACCTTTTAATCGAAGTATTTTTGTTTCTTCTTCCCCAGTTGACTTGATTCATTTTGATGTATAGGGACCTTCTCTTGTTGCCATAAAAGGAGGGTCTTGATATTATGTTTCTTTTATTGATGATCATACTTGTTATTGTTATGAAACATAATTCTGAATTCTTTGAAATGTATACAACCTTTCGAGCTCTTGTCAAAACTTAATATTATATTGTTATCAAATGTTTTAGGTGTGATTTGGGTAGGGAATACACCTCTAATAAATTTTATGAGTTGCTTGCTTTATATGAAACCTTTCACCAAACTTCATGTACAGATACTCCTGAGCAAAATGGTGTTGCTGAAAGAAAACATAGGCACATTGTTAAAACTGCTTGTTCTCTCTTATTATCTACTTCTGTTCCTAGTAAGTTTTGAGGAGAAGTTGTCCTTACTATTGTAAATTTAATTAATACAATTTTATTTTCTCATAGTTCAAGTCTCTCTCATTTTGAAAAGTTATATGGTATGTCCCTAATTATTCCTTCTTTAAAGTTTTTTGTTATATTTGTTTTGTTATTCGTCCTCATGCAGAATGCAATAAGTTGTCATCTCGATCTGCTATTTGTGTCTTTTTGGGTTATGATAAAGGTAAAAAGGGGTATCGTTGTTTTGATCCAATAACCCAGAAACTTTATATGTCTCATCATGTTGTCTTTCTCAAGCATATACCTTTCTTTTCTATTTCATCCACTACTCATAGCTTGACTAGCCCTGATCTTATTCATATAGATCCCTTTTATGAGGATTCTGATAGTTTATCATCTCAGGTTTTTAGTACCTCAGATACCCCTTCATATATTCAACCAATTTATACTCATCATTCTGTAGGTACTGACACTTTACTATTCGACATACCTAAAGCTCCATTCTCATCTACAGTCCCTCAAACTTCGTTTGATACTATGGATTCACCTCTACATCAATCCATACGCATTCGTAAGTCCACAAAACTACCAGATTTTGCTTATTCTTGTTATTCTTCATCATTTACTTTCTTTTTAGCTTCTATTCATTATCTCTCTGAGTCCTTTTCTTATAAAGAGACAATTTTTTATCCTCTTTAACAGTAAGCTATGGATAAGAAACTTTCTGCTTTGCATAAGACATATAGTTGGGATTTGGTTCCTTTACCTCCTAATAAAAGTATTGTTAGTTGTCGTTGGGTGTATAAGATCAAGACTAATTTTGATGGGTCTATTGAGTGATACAAAGCTATGTTGGATACAAAATGATACTCTTAACAGTATGATATGGATAATTAGGAGACATTTGCCCCTATTGCAAAAATGATTCCTATTTGTACTCTTATTGTTGTAGCTTCTGTTTGTTAGTGGCATATCTCCCAACTTGATGTTAAAAATGCCTTCTTGAATGGAGATCTTCAAGAAGAAGTTTATATGATGCGTCCAGCTGGTGTTTCACATGATTCTAAGTATGTTTGTAAGCTCAAGAAAGCATTATATGGTCTCAAATAAGCACCATGTGCTTGGTTTGAGAAATTTTCTATTATGATCTCGTCTCTTGGATTTGTTTCTAGTAGTCATGATTTTGCTCTTTTTATTAAGTGCACTAATACAGGTTGTATCATTTTTTTCCTTATATGTTAATGACATGATAATTACTGATGATGACATTGATGATATCTCAGTTTTGAAGACAGAGTTGGCTAGACAGTTTGAAATGAAGGATTTAGTTATCTTCGATATTTCCTGGGTATTGAGGTAGCTTACTCATCTAGAGGTTACCTTCTTTCTCAGTCGAAATATGTTGTAGATATTCTTGAGCAGGGCTAGACGTGATAACAAGACTGTAGATACTCACATTAAGGTTAACGTAAGGTATTCTTCTTCTAATGATTTACCTTTAACATATCCTACTTTATATCGTACTATTGTTGGGAGCTTGGTATATCTCACCATTACTCGTCCAGATATTGCATATGTTGTTCATGTTATTAGTCAGTTTGTTGTTTCTCATGCTATTGTTCACTGGACAACTCTTCTTCGTATTTTACAATATCTTTAGGGTACAGTCTTTCGAAGTCTTATAGTTCCATCCACCTCTTCCTTGGAGCTGCGTATATACTCTGATGTTGATCATAACAGTGATCCCACAGATCACAAGTCTGTTATTGTTTTATATATCTTTTTAGGTGATTCTCTTATTTCTTGTAAGAGCAAGAAACAATCTATTGTTTTTCAATCCTCAACCGAAGCAGAATATTGTGTTATGACATCTACGACCAAAGAGATTATTTGGTTACATTAGGTACTTGCGGATATAGAAGTTTCCCTTTCTCATCCTACTTCTATGTATTGTGACAATCAGAGTTCTATTCAGATTGCTCGTAACTTGATTTTTCATGAGCAAACTAAGCATATTGAGATTAATTGTCATTTTACTCATCATCATCTCAAGCATGACACTATTACTTTGCCCTTTGTTTCTTTTTCCTTGTAGATTGTAGATTTCTTTACCAAGTCACATTTCATTTCTCATTTTCACTTTCTAGATCGCAAACTCTCAATGTGGTGATGCTTGTAGCTGCCGGATTGTGAGTTTGAGGGGAGAAGTTAAAAAATACATTTATTGTCACGACCCGAATCCCGGGTCCGTGAACGGCAACGCAGGAGTGGTGTTAAAAGGACACCTCACCTACGCTAAGCCTCAGAATGGACATATCAAAAGAACAATTTATTCAAAAATACGCAACATTTCATAATCTTCAGAAATATTATATTATTCAAAATTGATGAAACCAGAAGATAGTTTAAAACTCCTCATCAGTAATTAAAACAAAATAATAATCCATAATACTCATTACATTGTCAAAATCTAAACTTAATTAAAACAGGGTAATAGTGGAGCGTCTAAGATATTGAATCAGAACTAAAAGGAAAGCCTCGCAAAACAAGCAAGGCACACTGACTCAAATTGAAGAAGCAGGAACACTCAACAAAATCCACCTGCTATCAGAAACTAAGAACCTGAAATGATATTAAGAATGAGGGGTGAGTTCAACCAATTCAGTGAGGGAATAACATTTAATATACATTTTAGATATTTTAGATATTAATAGTTTGCAAGACGATTTATCTTTATATACATATACATATACATATACATATACATATACATACTAAACATATTATCATAAAGTAGTGGAATACATGTCAGAGACCAGATGACACCCGATGGTGATCAGATGACACCCAAAGGTGACCACTGTGGGATGACCAGTCGCCACAGGCTGATGCCTCTCTCACCAGCTAGGTATACAAAATACTATGTGCACATAGGCTAACTACTCTCCGTTAGCATGGAGTTACTGACAAGTCCTATATCAAGGCATAATAACTATTCACAGAATCATCAAAGAAACGTATATCATATCAAATAGAATTTAGTTCGACAGATTGCGAGTGCAAATTCAAGAATAAATGAGTACTCAGAAAATAAAGCAATTTATATAAATATTCAAGAAATTTACTGGTTGTACTCATCGTATAATCAAAATACATATTTATTTATATTATATGCATATTAAAGATTATCCCACTCACCCGGAAGAATATAGATTAAAAGAAATATCAGATGAAAGACCCGAAAAACAATTAAGGATCGTTAGGAGAACCTACAATAAATATATGAAATATAATCCAAAGCAACTCAAAGCAACACAAATAAAAGATTCCAATGCATGAAAGAAAACTAGGTTTAGTCTCCTAGGTTTAGGGACTAAAATGACAATTATCCAAAACAATGACCAAAACATAATTTTACCAAAACTGGACCAAATTGTAAATACATAACCATACTGAAATTTCACCCATAAACCATCTTTAATTCTGTCCAGAACAAACCAGGGACAGAATTGTAATTTTTATAAAGTTTAGGGACTAAAATGTAAATTCCCAAAATTTAGGGACCAAACTGCAAATATTCCAAATCAATTATCAAACCAAGATTCAACATCCTAAACCTCATAATAACACTGTCCAGAATCTCAAAATACATTTAGGGGTCAAATTGTAATTTTCCAAAGTTTAGGGACCAAATTGAAATTTTCATAAATTAAGGACCAAAATAAAATTTGGTCATCTTCAACCTCAAGACCATTCTGTATAGATTTTCCAGAAAGGTAAAAATGAATTTCTTAACACATAAAAATTAATTTAAACAAATCAACTCATAAATCCTTATTTCTAACAACATATTAATTAATCACCTAACATTAAACCCTTAATAATCATAAATCAATCTTAACAACATAAACTTCTAGTTCTTATAACCCTAATCTCTCTCTCTCTCTCTCTCTCTCTCTCTCTCTTTATCCTTCCATAAACAAATCATAATTAAAAGTAACATGAGAGAGAATCACTTACTTGCTACTTTCACTTTTCTGAAACCCAAAACTCAACATAAAAAACTGAAATTTTTTATTTGATGAGGAGAGGGTCATGCACGACGGCCATAAGACTTAGAAGAGAGAACAATAATTCTCTTGCAACTTTTCCTTATATACTTAGGTTAACTTAGGTTGGGTTTGGGCTGACTTAAACTTAGGTTTGACCCAAAAGTTTGGGTCTTATATTTATCTTGTTTTATTTATTAAAGATAGAATAGTATTTTTAGTTTAGCCTATATATAATGTGTTTATATTTAAGTTAAAACAATCAATTTAAAATAAACACATTAATGAAAATTCAAATCTCCTCTTTTATGTTAATTTGAATTGATTTAACCGGTATAACCAGCTCCAATAGTCCCATGCAGTTTTTCATGGAGAAGAGATTATATTATTGGTGAAAAAATTAGTTTGGCTAGCCATGGTAGCTCTCTTAGTTGGTATATCATGTCATGATTTTGCGCGATGTACGTATACTACGAATGAAAAAATATTGATGATGGTCTGGCATTGACATAGAAAAACGTATATGCATAGCTCTGTATCATTAGTAAATTTTATATTCCTTGCTTGTATCAACGGGAAGTGATTCCTCATTTGATTACACTGTGATTTGTACCTCTTGATTCGTTTCCATGTTCATCAATTCATTCTTTTTTTTCCCATTGGTTAAACAGAAAAGAAAAATTCATGAACAACGTGATTCATGCCAAACAAAGGCCAAAATGAACTACTTTACCATCTTAAATATCATTTCTTTCCCCTCTCCATTTTAATTTAGTTGTTCGTTTCTTGTTTGCCTTGCTTAACTTTTTGTAGGACAAAATGCATGCAAATATTAACTCTCTGGTGTTTTGTCAATAACCCAAATATATTCTTGAGGAAAGCATATATACTTTTTCATGCCTCAGATATGAGATAAGCACAAAGGCATTGATGCGTCGATTGGTTGATTCGAAAGCTGAGGAAAAATCTCTACATTGCTGAGGCATGTACTGTTAACAAAAAACACGTGAAATTGTTGGGAGTCAGATTTTTCTATTGAAAGGATGGCATTTGTTTTTACTGCTGCTGTAGGTGCTCTTATAGGAGAGTTGTTACATGATGTGTTGGAACTAAAGAAGAAAGGAGATATGTTTGAAAATGTATTGGAGAGCATGGAGGTAACGTTAACATCTGTAACTCGAGCTCTTGAAAAGATAAAAGAGCTAAACAAAGAATTGGACCGTGAGAACGACAAAGAAATATGGATGTTGTGGAAACAACTAGAGAAAGGGAAGAAGCTTGTTAAGAAATTCAAACAGGCAACATGTTCAAGCTGCTTGAAAAGGCCTTTCTACATGAAGGATCTTGAAAAGTTGGATGATTCTCTTAAACGGTTTGGTCAGATTGTCATGCCGGTACTACAAGCCTGGATTCAGATGGAGACATTGCTGGTGCAGAAGCATAATGAAGAGGAATTGAAAGACACTCACGAGGATGTGAAAGTCATTCTGAAGGAGGGTCAACTCATTCATGAGGAGGTGAAAGACAATCATGGGGTGGTGAGAGACATCCGTGAGGGAGTGAGAGACATCCACGACAATGTGAAGCAGGTGAAGGAGATTCATCGGGATGTGAAAGATATTTATACCAATGTGGAAGGCGTAGGAGAGAGGGTCAAAGTTATTCACGATGAGGTGCAAGAAGTGAAAGAAGTTCGTGAAGAGGTGAAAGTGACTCACGTTGGTGTGAAAGACATCCAAGTGCAAGTCAAAGAAATTCATGAGGAGGTGAAAGATATGCGTAAGGATCTTCGTTCAAATATTCAAACAGAAAAGGCAGCTAGTCCTGTGTCAAATAGCAATGTACCTTTGTGGCCTTTTACGCCTCCAGAGCCACCACAGATTACTGTTGGATTGGACAAGCCAATGAAAGATTTAAAGAATGAATTATTCAAGGATGGAATGTCCACGGTTGTATTAACAGCTCCTGGTGGATGTGGAAAGACCACATTGGCTAAAAAACTTTGTCATGATGAAGCTATTAAAGGTAGCATTTCTTCAATTTCTCAGAAAGTTTTTGTTTCTATGTTTTTTTCATAGATCTCGAGTACTTCAATCCCAGTTTGATGTTGACATCTCATTTGCATCCGTAATCAATATACTGAAGATATGTGAAGGATTTTGAGCATTCTTTGTGTGATTTAAATGATTTTAGTTTTTCAAGAGTCAAGATGGTTGACATATCTCTGACACAATTTTCAGCAAATTTTTGTTATAAAGCTTTTTAATTTGCAGAAACATAAATGTTCAGGAACATTATGGCCATATGAATTCATTTCTTCTTGAAGATTTGGGACTCTGCAACAAGTTACATTATGTATCTAGCCCTTCGTATAAGACAGGCCTTGGATTAAGAAATCAATATGGTTAATTTCGAACATGCATGTTAATTTATAGCGAAAAGCACAAAACTTTTGCTAACAGTTTTCTCTGTGATGTTTAACTAGAAAAATTTAAAGATAATATCTTCTTCATCACTGTCTCAAAATCACCCGATCTGAAGGTCATTATACAGCAGCTATTTCGGCATAAGGGTCATTCGGTCCATGAGTTTCGAACTGATGAAGAAGCAGTAAACTGCTTGGAGCAATTGCTGAAGCAAATAGGAACAAAGCCTATATTATTGGTCCTCGATGATGTTTGGTCGGGATCAGAGAGCCTTCTGGAAAGGTTCAAGTTCAAAATACCAGGATACAAGATTTTGTTGACATCAAGATCTTCACTCGGTGGATTTGGTTCGAAATATAAATTGGATACGTTGAATTATGAAGACTCCCTGAGTCTATTTAGACAGTCAGCGGAGCTACGGAATAGCACCTCTAACAATGTAGAAGATGATGTTTTGAAGAAGGTACTTGCAATTCGGAAGAGCATGTATATATTATACTAATCATATCACCTCCAAAATCATGTTTGCTTGCCTTTCTTCTAATTCTGAAATGAAGATTTATTGAAACTTGAGTTATGCTTTTTCATGTAATGTCCTTTTCAGCAATTTTTCATCTGTTGGAAACAACTAGAATAACCAACATCCCGAAAAACTAAATATATTCGTGGCAATGAATTGCAGATAGTGAGCTTTTGCAAGGGATTTCCACTAGCTCTTTCAGTCGTAGGCCGTTCACTCCGCCAACAACGACCAGAGATATGGAGAAATAAAGTGAAGCAATGGTCAAAAGCTGGGGCTTTTTTTGAATCCAATAATGATCTGTTTACTTGTCTAAAGAGTAGCTTGGATGCGTTGGATAATAAGCTGAAGGAATGTTACATTGACTTGGGAGCATTTCCTGAAGGTCAACTGATACCTGCCAGTGCCATCATTGACATGTGGGAGGAGTTGTATGAAATGAATGGAGATGGTCTGAACTCCATATCAAACCTCCATGAACTATCCTCCTTGAATCTCATTGATCTGGTAGATACAAGGTATGCTGGTTTCATATTTGTCATCAGACTAACCAAATCTCTAATGCTCGCGTACTTGGTATCAAATCACACCTTTTCTTGTTTAATAAAACACTATTGCAGCATTTAATGGTTTTCTTTCCGTAGAAGTTTTGCTTTTGATAACCAGAAAGAATGCTGAACATGAAAACTTTTAGAATGTTCATTGATATTTAATATAATCCTTGGTAATCAATTCTTTCTCACTCACTAGGAGGGATGGAAGTGAAAGAGAGAACTATAATGAAACCTTTGTCACACAGCATGACCTTCTTAGGGATCTGGTCAACCATGTTAGCGGATTGGCTGGTTCAGAACAGGGGAGGAAAAACCTAGTTGTGGACATAAATGGACATGAACCTCGTGGCTGGTTGAAGAATCAAACAATCAGCGCCCATGTCTTGTCGATCTCCACAGGTAGCACATCCCTATCTTTGTTAAACATTCTTTTATGAGGCCTACGGCTTGGATTGAGAAATTCCGGATTGGTATCATGTAAAACAATAGGCCCTAAACAATAGGCCTGCTTTTGTTTCTTCGATAGCATTTTTTTTACTCCCCTCTCTCATGGAGAAATTTTATGCAGATGAAACTTTCTTGTCAAATTGGCCCAACATTCAAGCTCCTGAAGTTGGGGTTCTAGTTCTCAATTTTCGTACGAAGAAGTACACATTACCCAAGTTCATCAAGAGCATGGATAAACTAAAGACTTTGATCCTCACAAATTATGGTTTTTTCTCAGCTGAAATAAGTAACTTTATAGTTCTTGGAAACCTGTCCAATCTAAAGAGGATCAGGTTGGAGCAGGTTTTGATTCCTTCCCTTACCATTAACTGTGTGCAGTTAGAAAATCTGCAGAAAATATCGTTGATCGGGTGTAATATTGGTCCGGCCTCCGGTGACAAAGCTATCCGGATTTCAGATGCACTGCCGAAACTAGTGGAGATCAACATTGGCTACTGCAATAGTCTGAATGAATTGCCTGTTGGACTCTGTGATATTGTCTCCCTAAAGAAACTTCGCATCACCTACTGTCCAGGCCTGTCAATATTGCCTCGAGAAATCGGAAAGATGGTGAATTTGCAAGTCTTGATGCTTAGCTCCTGCAGAAATTTGTCAGATTTGCCAGACACTATTGGAAGCCTCCATAAACTGAGCATTCTTGACATATCAGACTGTATTAGCATTAAGAATTTGCCAGACACTATTGGAAGCCTCCATAAACTGAGCATTCTTGACATATCAGACTGTATTAGCATTAAGAATTTGCCAGAACAGATTGGCGAGCTGCAGAGTCTAAACAAGCTTTACATGACAGGATGCTCAAATTGCAGGTTACCTAAATCAGTCACCACTCTTCATAGTTTGAAGTCCGTGATCTGCGATGAAGAAACAGAGAAATCATGGAAACCTTTCAAGCGCGACCTCCCAAACATGACTATCATTTACTAGTCTAAATGTATGATAAGAATTAAGAAATACAATTGCCATGATTTGCATGTACATTAATGAATCACTTATATATAAATATCTTCCATTCTCCAAAGTCAGAACGAGATCAAATACCTCTTGTCACTTTTTTGTGATTGATTTGTTCTTTCTTTCATCATTTTTGCTCCCATATGGACTAACTGCAAAATGGGTTTAATCCTCGTAAAAATAGCTTAAGTTTTTAGATTAAATTGGTTATTTTACATAGTATTAGAGTTTTATGAATCGAACAGTTATGAATTCAAATCTTATTATCTTTATTTTATTTGTTAAAAATTAAACACTACTGAGTATATATAAATTTCAAGTCTAAAAAACTTTCATTTGAAAAGATATATTAAAAAATAATATACCTAATAGCTTAAATTTTTAGATTTTTGATATCAAGAACCTAATAATATAACATAAACCTTGGTTTTAATAGGGGAAGATTTGAGTTTAAAACAATAACTAAGAAAGATAAGTTTCCTAAATCAAATAGGAATATAAAATAAAATCATGTAGCATAATATTTGATTTTCTAAACTAAATAAGAAAATACAAAAAACTAAAAGGAAAATATTTTCATTAGAATAAAGATAATTGAGGAAACAAATAATTTCCACTAAAAATTACTTCTTTACAATTTTAACAGTAATTGACTTGCAAAAAAGTAAAATCCCAATTAGTTTGTCAGAAACTAAACCCAAACTTGATAATCTTTTCGCTTCTTTGATAACTCATTCTAAATCTGGGCGTTGATGGCTGTCTGTGGCTTGAAGTCCGAGAGTACCACGAGTTTTCTTGATCGTTTAAAGGTACGACATGGCTAGGCTTAGGCAACTCATCTCCATGATCCACCAATTTCTTACTCATTTCATTAACCCCTGTCAAAAGTTTCCGCATGTTCTCATATTGCAAAAGCTGAAAATTCAACGTTAAAAGATGTTTGAGAGATTCATCAAGCTCATCAATTCTTTTCTCGTATCTTCTCATCTTGAAATAATTCCATTGTGAGATTCTTGAGCATTTAGAAACAAGATGACTCCCTCTCGCCAACAATTCACACAATCTCTGAGCTTCTGCTCCTGGAAACTGCTGTTGTTCTCCTCTGATAACTTTGAATCTTGCGATCAAGATCCTGACGGTTGTCTGGAGAAGCCGTAGCTTAAATTTGAAGCTGGAGGCTGTAGTTACTGCACGCATAATCGAATCACTTAGCAGTTGAAGGGCAACTCCCAAAGCAGCCCCTGAAACAAGCTGTGATATTGGGTCCATTGGGACAATTTGGCAACAAAGAGTATAATAATTTACAAAAGAAAGATTACTCCCGGCTACTTGTAAGTTCAAGTGATGTTATTGTCTCCTCAGGGAAGTAACTATGAAATAGGAAATAATATCGAAAGCTTTTTAGAAACTACACAAATAGAGAAAAAAATGCTCTGAATTTTATCCTCAAGAATCAAGAGTGAATAGTATAGCTCTTCTAGGTTTCTTAAATAATGCAAAAAAGTCCTAGATAGAACAGGAATCCTAAACTAAATAGGAAAACTAATCCTAATTCAACTAGGAAAACTACGAATCCCAAACAGTAAATTTTTTTCCTAATTTGGACGCCTTCATGGCCCTAGATAACTACTAAAATACAAAGTAAAGAAACATCAACCGAGGTTACTGAGATTTAGCTACTGTTATCACTCCATTTTTACTATTCAAAAAAAAAAAAAGGGAGGGGCAAAGGGGCCTGAACCATGTCCAGGCGCACCGGGGCTCACAATCAAGCCCATGCTGACTCCTGGAAAGCCTAGTCTAGGCCTGCTTTAAAAAAAAAGGCAAGGTGAAAGAGATTGAGAATTTTGGCTACCACAACAGGATTAACCTGCAAGGTCATGTAACTTCTTCACAAAGATAGTAACAGATGATAATCTATGCTCCATATTTCAATGCCTTTATTTTTATTGATGATTTTGAAGAAGAGAAGTCAGATGCATAGTTGTCGGCTTCGGCTCGGAAGAGCTCCCTCAGTGCTGCAAAATTCAACGACAGAGATAGTGATTTAATAAACTTTCAGTATTAAAAGCAGTTTCCTAATCACTAGAATAAAAGGTACCTGCAAGTCTTTCAAGTATACTGATGGCTATAGACCTTGCAAACGGTGGACCCAAAACCCTTACTCCTGTTTTTTATAGCATGAAAGTATATTACTAATTAAACTTGCTGAAAATGCTCTCCAGACGAGAGTTGGTGATTGAAGAGTGTAGATTCTTGACAAAGAGATTGGCAACACCAGTCTTTCTAGCAAAAGCATTCCTCTCACTCCACATTATTCTCCATTCAACTCAGAATATAAAGGATTTTTTCAATTTAATGACCCGAATCATGAATTTAAAAAGTTAATCCAAGTTAATATTTATTTTTTAATTTATTTTTTTTTATTTTTAAGTGTTAGGTTTGTTGAAAATTAGATTTTATAATTTTCTATGATTTTCTTTCGGTGAATGTTAACCCAATTTTATAACCTAGATCGTCTCGGGTTTTTTTAATCTTTTTAAATATTATTTTTTAATTTTATCCTTCAATTCTTAATTGATTTAGAAATTTGGGCTTTATATTTTTTGTTTTCTATTAAATTATTCTATTTGTATGATTCCACAGGGTTTAATGGACTTGCCTAGATTTGTTGGTGTTTTTCTTATGTTTTTTTATTAATTAATTTTTTAAAAAATTTTATCTTTTTATATTTAAATGGTTAGAAATTAAACAACATATTTAAATTCATGGAGTGCAAGGATGAAATTAGTGGGAAGAAATTGTCCTAAAAGGATGACAGCAAAAAAGAAAAATACAGGGATGAGATTCGTCTTTAACTGTAAAACGCATTTGGATGATGGCAAACGCCAAAATCTATTATTGGATGTAATTAAAAACACAAGGGAATTGAACCCGACGTGAATCGAACACGCAACCTTCTGATCTGGAGTCAGACGCGCTACCATTGCGCCACGGATCCACTTTCTTCTCTGGTAACACCTTATTAATATAAGAATATTGGTTTGGTCACGAACCTACCAAGCATGGAGCAATCTTTTGAAGCACATGAATCAAGAACCTAATCTTGTGCACATCAATCATTAGTACTCTAAATTTTCGAAAGCATTTTTAGAAGAAATAAAATAAATAGTGAAAAAATTTTAAAAAAATGACGAAAACTTCATTTTTGAGTAGCTAATAAGGGTTATTTTTTAAAATATTTTTATAAAACAAATTGAAAAATTAAAAATTCAGACAAACTAAACTCTTAATGTAATGTCAAATACCAAAAACTAAAAGTACATTAGATTATTGTCATACAAACATTGGCATCATCCTGGTACTATGTACTAATTTACAAGGATATATCTTCCACATTATTTTTATTTTTATTTCTTTGCTAACGAAGAAATTAGTCAACCCTTTTCTCTTTAACTTTAAGCACTCTGTTCTTCATTCTCTTGACAACCTTCTCATCTACCATATCACACAATCTTCTTGCTTGCATCTTCATCCACTCTTCATACCTCTTTATCTTATCCTCGTTCTTTACATATATCACAGGAACAGTCATGCCCACCACTATATCTGTAAATTAGTTGAAGACTCTTTTATATTTATATTTATGTTTGGAGGAGATATATTCTATATTCATGCGCAATCACGAGCGATGCAACTATAAGCTTAGCTTGCTTGTGTATTCATGCGTGTCACAGTTATGCATAAATTGTTACCTATGTAAAGAAGTGACAGAGAATCCCAGAAGCTTCCCACATAAGAGAGCAACCACAGAGCAGCAACTACACGAGCAAAGAGAAACAGTTCTCTCTCTGCACTCACATGGCACATCCACCGAACTCCCTCTTCTATCGATTGTCGAACGGAGCGTGCAGCTTCAATAGCTGTCTGCTCTGAAATCTCCAAGCCGGACAAATCTGGCTCTTCTCTGAAGATAGCCCAAAAACAACCTTACTTCTTGAAAGTTTTGTACATAGCAACAAAGAAGAAAGAAAAAGAGATGGGTTAACAATAGTTACTTGCGGAGAAACCTGGCTATGTTGCCATAAAGGAACAGTGAAGTAACAGCAAACATGGCAGCCCATGAAGCAACAGTGATGAGATTGAATTGATAAACATCAAGCAAAACCCATGTAGCTGTTGAGACTAGAAGAACCAATAAACTCAGCTTCTTTCTCCTCCACAAGAACACATCTCTTACAGTATCTGGATCAAGTTAAAACAGAAAGTGAGGCCAAAAAACATTAATTTGTATGTTAAAGAGTTTATGATTAATTACCATATGACACGGGCGAAGATTTTGAAGGAGTCGACATGTCAGTAAGGAAATCAAGTTGAGGTTTCAACTTGGATTTGCTTTTTTTTTTTTTTTTTTTGGTATCCAAATCAAATCTTGTTAAGATTGTCTCTTGGTAAGGTAAAGAAGGAGAATATATGCTAGGTTTACACGTATAAAGAAACGTGGAGTTCTTGTACTCTCTTTTTTTAATCTTTTTTTTTAAGGAAATTTTATTTAAAAATATATTAAAATAATATTTTTTTAATTTAAAAAAATTATTTTTAACATATGTAAAAATATTAAAAAAATATTTATTTTAAAAAAATAAAAAAAATTAAATCTTTTTAAAAATACTTTTAAAATATAAAAATAAACAGGTAATTAACGGGAACACTTTAGATATAGCATATATATCCATCCGACCCATAGTTTTCTCTAGGGAGCACAGGATTTTCCAACATGAGCACATAGGAACCGATTTTAATTCATTCAAACAAAGAGTGAATGATGGGCGATTTGGATCCTGTGGAACACTGGTTACATTTGTTTTTAATATATTTGACCTTTCGGTTCTTCTAGCTAGCAGCCTAGAGCTCAAAGGCTAGCTGTCGACTGAAAGCATCCATCCAGCTCCAGAATTCATTTAAACACAAGCATGCCTGGCCTGATATAAACTTTCTACAAGGTCGATAGACCAAGCCCAGTCTCAAAGCCTCTTCTTCTTCACGTCGGCGTTTTTAACTCCAGGAAGACTCAAGGCCCATATAT
>Ga0325414_1001195_pt1 | contig 24482 bp, 18 predicted proteins | sample PopdelMetagenome_8_FD_206183 | JGI IMG/M metagenome (GOLD analysis project Ga0325414, IMG submission 206183) | Populus deltoides microbial communities from Bellville, Georgia, United States - Leaf-PdKOR-R3 | ecosystem: Host-associated > Plants > Phyllosphere > Phylloplane/Leaf | place: USA... | reverse complement strand
GGTGGCATACTCCATCTTGTTGGTGGTGATGCACTATGTTCCTTGGAAGATGATTCTGGAATATATGCTAGTGAGGGGGATAGTGACCTGTCTATTTTTCTTAAAAGCACACATGTAGAATTTGCTTATTTTCTGATTTTATTTGTATAGATGTTCGGTCAAGGTATAAATACACTTCATTTCAAGCAAGCTTCCTTGTGGTAATCAGGGAGATGAAGATGTGAGTTTATGTACGGCCAGAAGTAAAGAGAAAAGAGAAGTTAGGGATGATGTGAGACTTGTGGGTGGCTTAGCTTTTGAGTTTTGAGATAAAGAGGTGGCTGCAGAACGCAGAGCAGTTGAAAACTTGAAAGGAAAAGGAAGAATGAGATGAATATTCTCTTCTTTGGGTGTCGGCTTTTTGTGAGGGTAGGGGAGGGGGGGTTGTGTTAGGGTTAGGTTAACTTCAGTACTTAACTATTTATACCCTCTTGATTTTTAAAGCTTTTAGGATTATTTGGTTTGTCTGGTTTGGTTTGTCAGTTTTAGTTTTAAAACTACAACCGGATTAAACCTGTTAGAATTTATGATTTTAAAAATCAATTTAATCAGTTTTTTATCTCGGTTTGATTTTTTCTATTAATTTTTCTTTGATTTTTTTTGTTTTCTCAGTTAATCGGTTTTTTTAAACACTCTTAGTAATCATATTGAACCCATCTACAAATTGTAATTAGTAAAATTGCAAACAAATTTTGATGCTCCTATCACGAGAGAGAAGATGAGACAAATCACTAGCACAACCATGTTGCAATTCTCATCGTGTTTCATCCTCTATATTGCTCTTTCTAAGCAGATATTTTGGAACACAGTATTTCTTAATGTGCAGACACAAAAATGATGCTGCTTTTTTTTTTTCCCTAAGACTTGTTTGATAATCTTAACATAACATGTAGAGAATGGCAAGAGTAGATAATCAAACCACCTACCCTAGTAGAGCTCATCAAATTGCTGGAAGCGGGTGCTTTTTTCTTTCATGATTGGTAATGCAAGGAAGAGAAAGATAAAGATAAAGAAAAAAGATCCAGATACAGAGAGAAATCTACAGTTTATTAATTGGAACCAAATTAAATATAGAACTAAATTCAATTTTTTATGTAATTTAAATTCAATTTGGAATTGTTGTAGGAAATCAAAGGGTCTCGTCTCTAATTTGTTTTTGACTATTTTTTATAATTAGAATTTCATTTGGAATTCAAATCCATACCTTCAAAAAGATTCTTAACATAAAAATTGATTTTAGATTCAAACAACTTGTGAGAGTTGCAAAGAATAAAAGAAAAAAAATTAACCAATTTGATAGCGTGGCTTATTAATTGATGGATCAAACTGTAACTTATAAAATGATACTTATTATAGCTTCGGCATCGTATTTAAAAAAAAAAACCAGTGTTGGATAAAATTATTGGTTGTGTATGCTTATATATACTTAAATTAATGCTATTAAACTAGGCCTCTCATGGCAGGTTAACTTGGTGGCTCTCTGATACAGGTTGTGTTTTAAATTAAATTGGATAAGAGTTGATTTGGTATAATTCATTCGACTAGATCAAAACCTAATTTGAGATCTTTTTTTTAAAAAAATCATCATTCTAACTTAAAAAAAAGTCTTGAAATGATATTGTTGAGATTGATTTGAGTTAACCTGTTCAATTTGTCACTCAAATCTTGGATAAGTTGTTTGACTAAATTTTTGTGATTTTAAAATATAAAACAATAAATAAGGAATGCGATATATATTTATTGTTTTAAAATCAAAGGTTAAATTTATGCTTTTAATTAAAAAAAATTAAACTAAAAAAAGCTGTGTTTTTAGTTAAAAGTAGAGATGCTTCCTTTCTCACATATTAGAGTAATATTTTCAAAGGACACTTGATTTTCTTTCAAAGTAAAATATAAGTTAACGAACTTAAAATACAGTTGTGCTTTAATCTTCCTTTGATTCTTGAACCCTTGTTAATATCTTTCTCTATTTTTTAGGGTTAATTTGTTTTGCATAAACTATTTTTGAAATAAAAAATATTTTACATGTAAAATATTTTCTTGTAAAATATTTTTTTAATACTTATCTTAAAAATATTTTTCTATAAAATATTTTACATGCAAAATATTTTTTAATGATGGTGGCGGCGGCAAAGAGGTGGTGGTGATGGTGGTGGTGGAGGAGGTGGTGATAATGGTGAGATGGTCATGACGATGATTGTTAGATGGTGGTTGTGGTGAGGTGGTCATGATGATGATAAAATAGGAGGTGATGAGATGATCGTGATGGTGATGGTGAGGTGATGATTGTCATGGTAAAAGACATGGTGGTGGTGGTAAAAGACATGGTGGTGGTGAGAAGAGAGGTGATTGTGTATGAGAGGATGGTAGTGGTGGTAAGATGAAGGTGGTGGTATATATAGTTGGATGATATTATAAGTTGATTATTTTTCATAAAATATATTATGAAAATTCATGAGCTGAAAATATTTTTCATGAATTAAGTTAGAAAGTTGTCTTTAAAATATTCTATATTGACTAATTTTTGTATTTTCCTATAAACTATTTTGCAGGAAAAAAACATAAAAAATCTAAAAAATATTTTTGTAAAATATTTTATATAAAATAAACATACCCTTGACATTATAAGAATTTTGAAAAGATTTTAATTCAAAATTAATTAAATAGGCATTGTTGTCTTGAAAGATGGAAAAAAAATATCTTGATAACTAATAGTTATTTTTTTCACTAAATGGAAACTTCAATACTTCATTATTGCTCGTAAGATATGAAGAGACCATTTGCGAACACGGTTGAAACAATGTTTCCTCAAATTTTAATTTTGTTTTTTACTAAATTTTTTTTATATTTTCAAATTTTTTTGATGTGCTGATTTAAAAAATAATTTTAAAAAAAATAAAAAAAATATTATCTTGATATATTTCTAAGCAAAAAACACTTTAAATTACAATCGCTACTATAATCTCAAATAGGCCCGAAGAAGGGGTGTGTAGCTAAGAAAAAGTTAGAAAAAGAAAAGAGTACTCGTGAAATGGACCTATGAAAAAATCCCTTGCATCTAGAATGATTTGGTGATTTTAGGCGATTCATTACCAAAAAAAAATTAAAAAGTAAATATAAACAAGTTAGACAATGGGCGTGGACATATGGACACGTTGCTGAATTAAGTGACTGTTTGGGGTTATGGTTTAATCTATTTTTTATAGAAATTTTATTTTTTTCTTTAAATTTATTTTTTTTAGTATTTTTGGGTCTATTTAATATATTGATGTAAAAAATAAATTTTAAAAAATAAAAAAAATAATATTTTGATATATTTCTAAGTCAAAAGTACTTTAAAAAGTAACTGCTATCACGCTTTCAAACATCTTCTAAGTGGTGGCATCAATCGTTTTATGAACCTGTTATATCTATACAAGGACACATTGAAAAATCAGATGGTGTAATAAACACAACTAAAAATAAAGATATATTTAAGATTTTTTCAATTATATAATTGATGAATCAATATTTTTTTTTTGTTTTTACATGTATCATCTTTTCTAAAAGAGTAATCAGAGATATAGTAATAACCTAACACCATCAGGTTCAAACCTTGGACATATATGGGTCCAACGAGCTGCCCGACACATCATCTTCAAGTTTAGCCGAGCCCCTAGCCCAAACATATGTTGGTTTAATGAACTACTAGATCTATAATTTTGAGCCCATGCTCTTTTTAACTTAGAAGATTCTTAGGCTCCATGATTAGACTAGAAATTAGAGATATTTTACTCCCTGATAAGTTAGAGATATTAATACTTTAACTCGTTCTTTTAAGAAGAGAGAAGTCTCATGGGCTATAAAAGAGACCAGGATATCTCTCAAAGGCAAGTTCTCTTTTTTCTCCACTCCTTGTTGTATATCTATTCTTAGAACTCTTTTCTAAAAGATGATTGCATTTTTTCTAAAATGATATTCATTTAAGAGTTCCTAAATTCACAAGATGATATCTTTGGTAGATATCAGGTATTACTCACCAGCCACCTTGACTAAGAAAAACAGTTCAAATTAATAGAATCAGGTGATTATCTCATTATTCAAGATATCAGCTAGCTCCTCAAGTCCATTAGATTCATATGAACCTCGATAATATAGATAAAATTATTTACCCTTTGTTTTATTTGTGTGCATCTACTTATCATTTATATATATATATATATATATATATATATATATATATATATAAACTAATAGAATTAACTTATTAATTTTATGTTCCTCATTAGTTAGAGTTCTTAAGTTTCTATTTTATCTAAAATCAAATCCTAACTAATGTGTAGGAAAAATATAAATTCATCTACTTAATTACTTTTATTATTATTTTTTAAATTTTCTGTTATTTTTGTTTCTTGACAGGAAATAAAAAACATTCTAAATAGCAAAATATATGATGATTATTTTGACCATATGAGTCCATGTATTGTATTAAAGATAACTGATATATAAATTGATTTGTAACTGAAGCTTATAAAAATATTTAATTGAATAAAATTTATCAATATAAGTATTAAATAAAAAAACAAATAAAAAAATATAATGTATAAGTACTCCATATAACATTATATTTAAAAATGAAAAATAAAATAATATCAACCTAGACACACTTAATGAAGAGTTAACTATCACGTCAATATTTTAATAAAAATATTTGACTGAACAATTTTTATGGGTACAAATATTAAAATAAAAAAAATTAAAAGATATAATTAATTGAAAATGGCTTAGCGCATCCAAGGCCTGTACAAGTGATAACAAAATATACAAATCGAATAATTGTTGTAACATATACTAAAACTTTTAGTATCGGTATTTTATTCTAGATTGTATAGTGTAGTCTATAATAAAAAAAAATTGAGTGTTTTTTTTTTAAACTTTTTGCTTAGTTTTTTTTTTAAAGCTGTTTTTTTTTTTTGTTTTTTTAATGAATATTTTTTTTGTTTAATTTTTTTCTATTTAATTATTAAACTTTCATGGCATGGACTCCGGGTTTGACGAGTTAACTTGAATTTTTTTTTTTCTAGTTTTTCTTTTTAATTATTTTTTTGTTTAATTTAGTTTGTTAATGTAAAATTTTTTTCTATTTAGTTATCGAACTTTTATGACATAGATTCCGGGTTTGACGGGTTAACCCAGCTAATTCTGGGTTAACCCGTAATTTTTTTTCGTATTCAGTTATCAAACTTTCATGACACGAATCCCAAGTTTGATGGGTTAACCTGGTTTGAAGGGTTAACCAAGTTAATTCGGATTTTTTTTCTTAATTAGTTTTTTTCTTCATGTAGGCTTTTGTTTCTTTGTTCTTTTCTTTTAAAATAATCTTTTTTTAGTATTTTTTTTTTGCTTTTTTCTTTTCTTTTTCTTTTTAATTATTTTTTTTAAATTTAGTTTGTTAATATTAAATTTTTTTCTATTTAGTTATCAAACTTTTATAACACGAATCTCAGGTTTGACGGGTTATCCCAGTTAATTCAGATTTTTTTTCTTTTTCTTCATTAGTTTTTTTCTTCCTGTAAGTATTTGTTTTCTTTTTAATTAATATTTTTTTGTTTAATTTAGTTCATTAATATTGATTTTTTTATTTAGTTATCACACTCTCATGACATGAATCTCAGGTTTTACGGGTTAACCTGATTTGGTGGGTTAACCCAGTTGATTCAAAAAATTTTTTCTTCATTAGTTTTTTTCTTCTAATTTTTTCTTTTAATATTATAATTAACCCATGGTGAAAAGGTTGGGCAATTTGTTTTTAGACTTTCATGACACATATCCAAGGTTTCACGGGTTAACTCGTCAATTTTTTTTAATAATTTTTTTTATTTAATTTAGTTTGTTAATGTTAAATTTTTTTTATTTAGTTATCAGACTTTCATGATACGGATCTTGGGTTTAAAGGGTTAACCTGGTTTGACGAGTTAACCCAACATTTGTTTTTTGCTTTTTTTTTTCTTTTTAATTAATTTTTTTGTTTAGTTTAGTTTATTAATTTTAAATTTCTTTCTATTTAATTATCAGACTTTCATGAAACAGATTTCAGGTTTAATGGATTAACCCGGTTTCACGGGTTAACCCAATTAATTCTGGGTTAACTCGTCAATTTTTTTTCGTATTCAGTTATCAAACTTTCATGACGCAAATCTCAAGTTTGACTGGTTAACCTGATTTGAAGGGTTAACCCCGTTAATTCAGATTTTGTTTCTATTTCTTCATTAGTTTTTTTTTATATATTCATGTAGGCTTTTTTTTCTTTATAACCTGATTTGGTGGGTCAACCCAGTTGATTCAATTTTTTTTTTCTTTTTCTTCATTGGTTTTTTTCTTCCAATTTCATCTTTAAATAATGTAATTAACTATAACTAAAATGCATCAACCCTTTTTCTTCCAATTTCATGACACGAATCCCAGGTTTGATGGGTTAAACCAATTGATTCAATTTTTTTTCTTTTTCTCAAGTAGTTTTTTTCTTTGAATTTCATCTTTTAATATCGAGTTGATTAAGAATTAAACTTTATGATTTTTTTTGTTTATTGTTCATTAGATTATTGTGATTTCATGAGAGGATTTTACTGTACCCCTCCTTGCAAAGCTCTATTTATCGGAATAATGCTTTGCTTTATTGTTTTTTTCTTTTCAATTAATCTTTTTTTTAATTTCATTCTGTAATATTAAAGTTTTTTCTTTTTAATTATCACACTTTTATAACACAACCTTGCAGCTAGACCCATATCCAAGGCTCCGGGTTTGATGTTGCAACCAATTAAATTCACTTAAACTTGGGTCATGCAAGTTTAATATTATTATTAATATTATAAATATAACTTCTAGGTTAGGCGTAGCAGACAAACTCAATGCTCTTAGGTATAGCTTTGCAGAAAGACCTAACACTTTTAGATCCTAACTTTTTTTTATATTTTTTACGTAAAAAAATTGACCCGCAGCGTAGCGCGAGCCGCGTTTCTAGTAAAAAGAAGCTAAAGAGGAAGTCAATCACTGTATTTATAGATATATTTTTCTGTTCACTACAATAAAATTTAGGTATTACATTAGTTTTATATAGTGCATTAGTTATTAAAAACTTGTTCAGATATAAAATTGTCTTTTCTATATTTTTTTCACGGTAAAATAATATAATTACCATTAAAATAAAAAACTTATAAACCTGGAAGAGAGTTGCATATAAGCCTTTTCATTTGTTGATGTACAATAAATTAACAAATATATATACCTTTCTGTTCAAAAAATTTAAACCATAGGGCTATGTGCCTTTAGGTCCTTTTCCATTGTTTTTTTTTCTTTTTTTATCTATTAGGGTAATCAAGGTATTTATGTCTTTTTTATCAATTAAATATTATTTGATTTTAAAAAGTTATTGGCATGTTGGAGGCATCCAGGTATTTTGAGTAGCACGTACATTGCTTTCATGTGGCAAAAAAATGCCATTTTATTGTGTTTCTCGATGCGTTGCTATGTTTTCTTCCTTCTAATGCAACATGTGTCAATGATTGTTGGATGATTTCACGCCGGTTAACCTTTTTTTCTTTCTCTCTCCTACCTGAAAAGTACAGGCTAATCCTTTTTGTTCTTGATATTTTAACGTCAATCCTTTTTCTTTTGATTTTTAGTTTTTGTCATTGGCACTTTTGTTAAATTTTATTTATTTTCAATTAAATCCTCAATTCTAATTTGTCATATATAATTTTTTTCAATTTGATCCTTCTTCTTTTAATTTCTATTTTTTTGGCCTTTTTGTCAAGGTTTTTATGGTTTTTAATTTTATCCCTCGATCCATGTTTGTTGTGTCTTGTTTTTTCTAATATGATTCTCATTTTTTTTGTTTTTAATTTAACCTTTCAATTAAAAAAATTGTTCTTGACCTTTAATTTATTTTTATTTTTAATTTTAATTTTCACTCTTATTCTTTTAATTGCTATTTTCTTATTTGAAATCCTTTCGTGTAATTGATTTTTTCTCTATTTCATCATTTGACATTTGATTTGTTAATGATTGGACCTTTTGTTTTCTCCAAGCATATTGCTTTCGGTCTAATAATTTGTGTCATGGGTTTTAAAAATTATCTATTGCATAGTTTTTAAATCTGACCCAAGGCTGACCCGGGACAAGTCCTGAATAGGTTAGGTGGAGTCAACCCAATTCTTTTTATTTATAAAAATATAAAAATAACATCATTTAAAAAATAATATTGTTGTAGTTTTAAATTCAATTCAATTTGGTTGGGACAAGTCCTGAATATGTTAGGTTGAGTCAACCCAATTCTTTTTATTTTATAAAAATATAAAAATAACATCATTCAAAAAATAATATTGTTGCAGTTTAAATTCAATTCAATTTGGAATTGTTGCAGTAAATCAAAGGATCTCCTTTCTAATTTGTTTTTGCCTATTTTTTATGATTTGAATTCCACTTGAAATTCAAATCAATACCATCAAAAACATCCCAAATATAAAAATTAATTTAACCCTTAAAATTGAATTTAATTTTTGGTTCAAACAACTTGTGAGAGTTGCAAAGAATAAAAAAAAAAAAGATTTTTAGGAATCATTGACATGAGTAATTTGATGTCATTGCTTATTAATTGATGGATGAAGCCATAACTTATAAGATGACACTAATTATAGCTCAAGCATTGTAATTTTATTAAAAAATAGTGTTGGATAAAATTAATGGTTGTGCATGCTTATAAATACTTAAATCAATATTATTAAACTAGACCTCTCTTACCAGATTAACTTGGTGACTCTTTAACATGGTTACTAGCTCAAGTTGAGTTTTAAATTAAATTGAATAAGAGTTGATTTGATATGATCCATTTGACCATATTAAAACTTGATTTGAGATCTCTTTTTTTTTAATCAAAAATCATTATTTTAACTTTGAAAACAAATCTTGAAATGATATTGTTTTAGATTAACTTGGGTTAACCTGTTTACTTTGTCATCGAAATCTTGGACAAGTTGTTTGACTAAATTTTTGTGATTTTAAAATATAAAACAATAATTAAGGAATGTAATATATATATATATATATATATATATATATATATCAAATGTTAAATTTATGATTTTAATTAAAAAAAAAGGTTGTGTTTTTAGTTAAAAGTAGAGATGCTTCTCTTTTACACTAAGATTAGAGTAATATTTTCAAAGTATGCGTGATTTTCTTTCAAAGTAAAATATATGTCAACGGAAAAAAAAGGAGCTGTGCTTTAATCTTCCTTGGATTCTTAAACCCTTGTTGATATCTTTGTCTCTATTTTTTAGGGTTAATTTGTTTTGCATAAAATATTTTAAAGATAAAAAATATTTTACATGCAAAATATTTTTTAATAATGGTAGTGACAGTATCAAGATAATGATGGTGGAGGAGATAATGGTAATAGGGAGATGATCGTGATAATGATTTTGAGAAATGGTGGTGGAGGAGATGGTGGTAATAGTAAGATGGTCGTGATGATGATTTTGAGATGGTAGTAATGTTATTAAACTAGGTCTCTTTTGGCAGGTTAACTTGGTGACTCTTTGATACATGTTTGGTTTTAAATTAAATTGGATGAGGATTAACTTGGTATGATTCATTCAACCAGATCAAAACCTAATTTGAGATCTTTTTTTTTTAAAAATCATCATTTTATCTTAAAAAAAATAACCTTAAAATGACATTGTTTTAGATTGATTTGGGTTAACCTGTTCAATTTGTCACTCGAATTTTGGACAAGTTGTTAGACTAAAGTTTTGTGATTTTAAAATATAAAACAATAAATAAAGGAAAATATATATCAAAGGTTAAATTTATGCTGTTAATTAAAAAAATTAAACAAAAAAAAATAATAAGTTGTGTTTTTAGTTAAAAGTAGAGATGCTTCTCTTTCTCACAAAGATTAGAGTAATATTTTCAAAGGACACATGATTTTCTTTCAAAGTAAAATATATGTTAACGAACAAAAAAAAAAAAAAAAACAGTTGTGCTTTAATCTTCCTTTGATTCTTAAACCCGTGTTAATATTTTTGTTTGAAGATTGAAAATATTTTTTAATAAATAAACTAAATTTGAAGATTAATTATAAAAAATTTTATATTGATCTAATTTTATATTTTTTATAAACTATTTTATAAAAAACAAACATAAAAAAATATAAAAAATATTTTTTGATAAAATATTTAATGCAAAATAAACATACCCTTAATATTATAAGAATTTTAAAAAGATTTTAATTCAAAATTAATTGAATGTCAAGGAAGGCATTGTTGTCTTGAAAGGTGGAAAAGATATCTTGATAATATATATATATACTGAATGGAAACTTTAGAACTTCATTATTGCTCGTAAGATATGAAGAACGGGCGTGTAGCTAAAAAAAAGTTCGAGAAAAAAAAAAGAGTACTCGTGAAATGGACCTGTGAAAAAATGCATCTAAAAAGATTTGATGATGGAGGCGATCCATTACGAAAAAGAAAAGAAAAGAAATTAAAAAAAATTAAAAATAAATATAAACAAGTTAGACAATGGGTTATTTTTTAATATATTTACGAGGAAAAAAATATTTTAAAAAGCAACTGTTATCACATTCTCAAACACCTATTAAATAATATCACAAATTATTTTATGGAACCTGTTATATAAGGACACATTGAAAAATCAGATATGGTAATAAACACAACTAAAAATAGAAATATATTTAAGATTTGTTTAATTATATAAAATTATATTATGGATGGATTAACATTTTTTGTTTTTACATGCATCTTCTTTTCTAAAAGAGTAACTAAAGATAAAATAATAATCTAACATCATTAGGTTCAGCCAAACGTTAAGTTCAGATATATATGGGTCTGACGAGTTGCCCGACCCAGTATCTTTGAGCATTGAGCTTAGACATATATTGATCTAGCAAGCTGTCAGACTCATCATTTCCAGGCCCTTGCTCTTTTTAACTCTGAAATGTTTTTGGATCCATGATTAGACCATGAGTTAGAAATATTTTACCCCATGACGAGTCAGAGATTTTTTTTATCATGATAAGTCAGAGATATTTTGCTAACACTTTAACCCATTCTTTTCGGAAAGAGATAAGTCTCGTGTGCTATAAAAGAGATCATGATATATCTCAAAGGCAAGTTCTCTTTTTTCTCCATTCCTTGTTGCATATCTATTCTTAGAACTCTTATCTAAAAAATGATTGTATTTTCTCTAAAACGATATTTATTTAAGTATCGGAGAGTCCATAAATTCATAAGATATGACCTTTTACAGATATCAAGTATTATTCATCAATCATCTTGACTAGAGAGAACGATTCAGATCATCAGAATCAAGAAATTAACTCATTATCTAAGATATAAGCTTTACTTTTAAGTCCAAGCTCGTTCATGAGGATAAATAAAGTTATTTACCCTTTGTTTTATTTGAAAATATCGCAAAATACGAAGAACAGCTGCCCAGTGAACAGTAGTAGGAGAAGCAACAAACTGACTAACAACATGAACAACATATGCAATATCTGGACAAGTAATGGTGAGATATACCAAACACCCAACAATAGTGTGGTATAAAGTAAGATCTATCAAAGGTAAACTATCAGAAGAAGAGTACCTCGTGTTGACCTGAATAGGAGTATCTACAGTCTTGTTATCAGTAAGTCTAGCCCGCTTAAGAATATCTGCAACATATTTCGACTGAGAAAGAAGGTAACCTCTAGGTGAGTATGCTTCCTCAATACTCAGGAAATATCGGAGATAACCCAAATCCTTCATTTCAAATCGTCTAGCCAACTCTGTCTTCAAGATTGAAATACCATAAATGTCATCACCAGTAATAATCATGTCATCAACATATAAAGACAGAATGATACGACCTACATCAGTGCACTTAATAAAAAGAGCAGAATCATAACTGCTAGAAACAAAGCCAAGAGACGAGATCACAATAGAGAATTTCTCAAACCAAGCACGGGGTGTTTGTTTGAGACCATATAATGCTTTCTTAAGCTTACAAACATATCCAGAGTCATATGAAATACCAGGAGGGAGTGCCATATAAACTTCTTCTTGAAGATCTCCATTCAAGAAGGCATTTTTAACATCAAGCTAAGAAATATGCCACTGACGAATCGAAGCTACGATAATAAGAGTACGAATAGTAGTCATTTTTGCAACTAGGGCAAATGTCTCCTTATAGTCCATACCATACTGTTGAGAGTATCCTTTTATAACCAGCCTAGCTTTGTATCGCTCAATAGACCCATCAGAATTAGTCTTGATCTTATACACCCAACGACAACCAACAACACTCTTACCAGGAGGTAGATGAACCAGATCCCAAGTATTTGTCTTATGCAAAGCATAAAGTTCCTCATCCATAGCTTGTTGCTAAAACGGATCAAGAATTGCCTCTTTATAGGAAGAGGGCTCAAAGAGACAATGAATAGAAGCTAAAAAGGAAGTACTTGATGAAGAATAACAAGAATAAGCAAAATCTGGTAGTTTTGTGGACTTACGAATGTGAATGGACTGACGTGGAGGTGGATCCACAATCTTAAATGAAGCTTGAGGGGCTGTAGATGAGAATGGAGTTTCAGGTGTGCCAGAGAGTAAAGTACCAGTACCTGCAGAGTTATGAGTACAAATTGATTGAACATGGGGAGAGGTATCATTACCAGAATCCTTAGAAAAGGGATCTATATGAATAAGATCAGTTTTAGTCAGGCTATGAGTAGTGGATAAAATAGAAAAGAAAGGTATATGCTCAAGGAAGACAACATGACGAGACACATAAAGTTTTTGAGTTATTGGATCAAAACAACGAACCCCTTTTTACCTTCACCATAACCCAGAAAGACACATATAGCAGATCGAGAGGGTAGCTTACTACGTTTTACATAAGGATGAAGAATGAAACAAGTACAACCAAAGACTCTAAATGATGAATAATCAGGGACATACCCATATAACTTTTCAAAAGGAGATAGACCCGAACTATGAGAAGATGGAATCGTATTAATCAAACTTACAGCAGTAAGAACAGATTCTCCCCAAAACTCACTAGGAACAAAAACAGACAACAAGAGAGAACGAGCAGTTTCAATAATATGCCCATGTTTTCTTTCAGCAACACCATTTTGCTCAGGAGTATCTGTACATGAAGTTTGGTGCATGGTTCCATCTAAGGCAAGCAATTGGCAAAATTTATTAGAGGTGTATTCCCCACCCAAATCACACCTAAAGCATCTGATCACAGCAGAATGTTGAGTTTTGATAAGAGCTCAAAAAGCTGCATATATCTCAAAGAATTCAGAACGATGTTTCATTAATAAACCCAACAATAACGAGTATGATCATCAATAAAAGAGATATAATATCGAGACCCTCCTTTTGTGGCAACAGGAGAAGGTCCTTATACATCAGAATGAATCAAATCAAACGGTGAAGAAGAAACAGAAATACTTCGATTAAAAGGTAAAGCAGAAAATTTTGCCAGTTTACATACACTACAATCAGAAATGTCACAAGTTTTCAAATTTCCTAAAGCTCTTGTGGATACCAAAAATCTCAAACGAAAAGACGAAACATGACTTAGACAGGAATGCCATAAATAAAAACTAGAAGATGATAGACTCAAACGAAAGGAAGACAAATCAACAGTAGTAGTTGTAACGTTTTGAATATAAAGACATAGGAAAAGGCTATAGAGCCCTTGAAGGCTTAGATGTAGGAATAAATGAATGAGGGTTATAGTAGTAATTGAATAAAGAGATGATAAATATAAATAGAAAGAAGAAAAAAAGATCTAAATATTTTGAGAGAGCAAACCATGAGAGAGAAGGGAGAAAGAAGAAGAAGAAGAGAAAAGAGGGAAATTAGAAGGGAAATAGAAAGGAGTTGAAGGGACTAAGTTTAAAGATAAGATTTAGGTTGTTAAATGTATAAATATGTGTTATTGAGCTTTTTATTTTGGTTTTGATGAATGTTAGGGTTTTGAAGATTGTGTTTTGGGTTTAATTGATGAATTAAATTGAATGTTATAGGGTTGATTGTTGTGGGTGATTGATTATTTATTTGATTATGGAAGATTGTAGGGAAAGATGATGATTTTGAGTTATGATTTTGTTTGAATGGTGAATTTGTGTTAGAAATATGGAAAGAACAGTAGGTTTTCTGTTGAAATTCTGGGTTGGAGGTTGAAGATGACAAAATTTCGGTTTGGTCCCTCAATTTATGGAAATTACAGTTTAGTCCCCCAAAGTTTGGAAAATTACAGATTGGTCCCTAGAGCATATTCCAAGATTCTGAACAGAATAAAATATGAATTAATGGCAGAATTCCTGTATAGTTATGAAATTTTAACACTTTCAATTTGATCCTTCAATTTGACAAAAATTACAATTTGACCCTAAAATTTTGGGAAAATTCCAGAATGGTCCCTGGAGCATAATGAGATATTCTGGACATAATTGAGGATTAATTATGATCAGAATTTCAGTATAGTAATGGATTTATGATAATTTTAGTTTGGTCCTTCAATTTGACAAAAGTTACAATTTGACCCTTAAAAATATGATAAATTACAGATTAGTCCCTAGCTGTAATATTAGCTTTTTCAGATTGATTTGATGAATAAATTAGGGTTATTTAGTGAATTATTACCAATTTTATTATTTGTTTTATTATGGATTAGATTTCGAAAAAATCGTTATTTTTGAGTTTTTGGGAAGATAACTAATTTAGTTCAAAAACATATAGGGTTATGGAATATACCCTTAGATAAGTGTATTAAATAGGTTATATGTTCTTTTGATTCATTTTTGAATATGTCTCCTTTGTATTCAGATAATCCTGATATTCTACCGGCGGGACGCCATTAGGATTTCCTTCGGTATCTGCTTTTGATTTCTGTTTGCTTTCGAGTCAAGTGAGTGGATAATTTTCCATATGCATGAGAAATATTATAAATATTTGATTTGTTAATATGAATTGGATTATGCTTCTTGATAATATATATGTTGATTATTATCCTTATTTTGATAAAGCATGATCAATTGTTGAATCTAAATTCTTGATATGAACCAGTATATATTTTGAATTGAATTCTGAATTGATAGCTCCTCATTTAATTGATGTCATGAGTTGAGCCTTGAGATATGAATATGTCTGTTTGATTATGATTATGAACCTATGGTATGCCACTCAGAATACCCATGCTAACAGGGTAGTGTTAGTCTTTGTGCACATCGTATCTGAACCCTAGTTGATCGGGGGAGTCACCAACCTATGTGGATTGATCATCCCATAGTACGGAGCTTCATGCCCATTGCATTTTGATTTTCTGACGAGCTTTACCTTCTGATATTCTTGTTATGACCTATTTGAGAAACCTTCCTATAAGAACCTAGAGCCATACTTGTATATATATTTCTCATTGTTTTATTACCTCGTGTGTGTATATTGAACATTATATACTCACTGAGTTGTTGAACTCACCCTCTCATTATTTATCCTTTTCAGGCTTATAGCTTGATAGCAGGTCATTTTATTGGACCTTCAGAACCTGCTCTTTGGTTGTACTTTGTACCTTTCCTTTATGTCTAGTTAGTGCTCCAAAACTCTGAACTTATATAAACTCTTGTATTAAGACAATTCAATTATATTATGAAGTTGATTTTGTTATTAATGCTGCGATGAACTCTGATTGAGTTAGGATAAGTTTGTGTGTAAGTTTGAGTTTGCATAGGTATAGAACCATGGGAGGGAACCTATGTGCCGGTCATGGATCCGGGATTCAGGTCGTGACAGTAGTAGCAGCGGCAGCAGCAACAACTAGCACTTTTAACTCATCCAAAATCTATAGTCCATTCTCCCTATGGCCTGTCCCAATCAGCTTCTGAGACTGCAGATCCTGTACACAACAAAAAGAACCAGAAAACATAACTAAATAATCACCAGAATCACATATTTGACCAACAGACGCAAGATTCAATTTGAGTTTTGAAATAAGATAAACATTAGGGAGAGATATGTGAGGTGTGACAACAAAACCAACACCTGCTAAGGGCATAGGCCATCAGCAGTCATAACAGGAATGGAGGACAAAGGGGACACAAAGGTAAAAGATGAAGAATCTGGAGACATATGATGGGAAACACTAGAATCCAAGACCCATTCAGAGTGTGACATACCTAAGGAACTATGAGACAACTGACCTATGGAAGAAGAAACAAACATTGCTTGTGGCTGCAAGGAGAGAAACTTCTGAAATTGCTCAGCTAAAGTATTAGGATCGGTAATAGAGCATGGAGAAGCTACTGCTGCAGCATTGTGGTGTGGTGGTTTATAACCCTGAGGTGGTCTATGAGCATTAGATTGTGACTGGCTGCTAGACTTCCAAGCTTGATTTTGATGTCTCAACTTAGGACACTAAACCTTCTAATGACCTTTCTGCTTATAGAAACTGCACTCATCGAAGTCAACCCTTGTGTAGGACTTGTTCTGATGATTAGAGAATGATTTAGAAGGTACTGCTAGTATCGAAGGATTTGAAGCAGAAAGGATTCTCTTTTCAGAATAACAGTGAAGACGTATTTCTTCAGCCAATAACTCACTGAAAACAGAGTTAACAGAAGGGAGTGGAGAACGATGTAGAATTGAACCTCTAAGTCCTTCGAAATCATTGCGAAGTGTTGTTAAAAACTGTATCAATCGCTGCTGCTCTCTACGCTCAATATAGACACCACATGCCTTTAATTCTACTGATTCTGTAAGAGCCAATTGATCCCAAATATCTATCATAGCAGAATAAAACTCTTGAATACTCATATTCTTCTGATGAAGAGCTCGTATGTCATTCTCTAATTGATACTGTTTTGCAAAATTTGATTGTGTGAATAACCTTTGTAGATGATCCCAAACCTCTTTTGCTGTCTCATACTTCGCTAACTGCGTACCTATCGAATGTTCAACAAAATTGTTGATCCAAGTAATGATCTTTGCATTATTTGCTTCCTATGTATCTATCAAAACAACATCCCCCTCCTCAATATTCTTAGGTATCATATAAGTTCCACTAACATACCCCCACATCTTCTTACCCTTAAGGAAATTTCTCATTACATAACTCCAATACGAATAGTTCTTCCCATCCAACCTTACACTCACAAACTGAAGCGAATCATATCTTTCAGTAGCCATAATCAACAATCACAAAAAACCAGAATGCAAAAGCAGCGGAAAACAAAATACCAAATTGCAGAAACTGAACAGAGATTGCAGAAACTAAACAAATATCTTCTCAAAATTATACGATTACTCCAAAACACAAAACAAATTTGCAGAAACTGAACGCAAATACCAAATTGCAAAAGCTGAAGGGAAGATGAAATACCAAAATAATTGCAGAAACTAACGAAATACCAAATTTTGCAGAAGCGGAAGACAAAATATCACTCCAAAAAATTTTATTTAACAGTTCGGGATTCCGCGAAGTTGTGTTCGAGATTAAGTCTCGTTCCATAAAATCAGCTCTGATACCATGTTAAAATAATTAAGATGAAACACAAAAAGGAGGCTAGAATTCTGAATGATCTGTATATTATGAGTGCTTAGTCTTAATCTAAATACAAATAAAGTATATATAGGTTAAATTGAAAGTACTTTTCTACCCTTACTAAATAAAACTACATAAATATTATTTAACAGTTGTCTCCATGCTTGTTTCAACCATTCAAGCAATTATTAATTGCTGAATCTTGCTTGAGTTAAGATTATTGAAGAGACCATTTAAATTTGATTGCTAGAAGGTGGGATATCTACTTTGATTATCTCCCAACTGTTCAGCTCTGCCCTTTTCTTTTCTTTTTCGAAGAATAGTATAAAGCTCTGCTTTTACTCTTTTATTTATGGAAAAAAGTTGAAAAAGAAAGGAATTTTGCAGTTACTAAACCATGGAGTTTCAGATGAACTAGCAAGAAATACAAGGAAGCAAGTACAAGAAGTCTTTGAACTTCCTTTAACAGGGAAGAAACGGTGGAAACGGAAACCAGGATGTCTTGAAGGCTATGGCCAAGCATATGTTATCTCTGAAGAACAGAAGCTTGATTGGAATGATATGATTTTCCTCAAAGCTCTTCCTATCCAAGACAGAAAGCTTGACTTCTGGCCTGAAAAACCTCAGAAATTCAGGTACTAGCTATGTTAGCACTAATTTGCTAGCTATCTTACTACATAATTAAGCTATAGCTTGACACATTCTAATGATGTCCTAATTCAAAACAGTCCACATTGTCTTTTAGGGAATATCTGGACAAGTATTCTCAAGATATAAGGCAAGTTGTAGTGGACTCAAGAAGGTTCATGGCCATGGGGCTTGGAATTGACGGTCAAGAGCTTTGCGAGGCTCATCAAGAAGGACTATTTATCACATAAGGATGAATTGCTACCCTCCTTGTCCTCAGCCAGAGCAAGTTATGGGGATAACTCCACATGCTGATAACTCTGGAATCACTCTCTTGCTTGAGGGGGGAAACACACAGACAGGGATTGCAGGTTCTGAAGGATGGTAGTTGGGTCTTTGTTGAACCCATACATGGTGCTATTGTTGTAAACACGGGACATATTACTGAGGTAAAGATCTGTCATATTTCACCTGACAGCATCAAAAAGATATAACGTGTTTTGATGAAACTGGAAGAGAAGCTTATAAGTATTTAGTTGCTATAAATCATGCAGATAATAAGCAATGGGGTATACAAAGCACCAGATCACAGAGCAGTAGTAAACAAATCAAAGGGGAGGCTGTCCATCGTTACCTTCTGCTATCCCACATCATCTTTCGATGTCGGTCCCGCCGAAGAACTTACCAAGTCTGGAAGTGAACCTCTATACAACACCCTCACCGTGGAAGAGTATTTTAATTCTTTTTACAATCGAAAGCTTGAAGTTTCTGTTGGCGTGAGCTGTCATTGAGAAATTATACTACCAGTAGAGAAATTATAGGAATCCCCTGATTTAACGATAAAACTTTATTCTTGCCTTTAAACGTGTATCGTAAAAAATATAATCGATTTTTGTGCATTAATAAACTTCCAATCTCTGTAAAGAACGATTGTATAGAATATTCATTTTCCAAATTCTGTCATGGTATCAGAGCCTGGCTGGCTCTGGGATTTTTTCTTTTACTGTTAACCTTTGATCCACATATTCTCAGTTCCCTTCCTCCCTGTACACCCATGGAGATCATGTCTTGAACAACTTTGGTAGTTTTCCATCCAACTCTTTCATCACTGAATTAACCATAAAAATGGCAAATGTTTTAACAAAAACTTCAGCCCTTACTACTGAACTTTCTGCTGTTCCAATTGGGATTAAGCTGGACGACACCAACTATGGACCCTAGTCTCAAGTTATTGAGATGTATATCTCTGGCAAAGATAAGTTGAGATATATCAATGGTGATTTTCCTCAGCTCCCTTGGACAGATCCTTCCTTTCGAAAATGGTGCACAGACAATGCCATTGTCAAAGGTTAGCTGATCAATTCCATGGATTCCTCCCTGATTGGTAACTATATTCTGTTTCCAACAGCAAAATTGATGTAGAATGATATTGCTACTACGTATTTTGACGGCAGTGATAACTCTCAAGTTTATGCCCACTTAAGATGTGTGGCTCGTCTGAAACAAGCTGGTGGTTCTCTGGAAAAATACTACAATGATCTTCAAGGTCTCTAGCTTGAAATAGATTTTCGCCGTCCAAATCCCATGGAGTGTACTGCTGATATACAAAAGTATAATACAGTACTTTAAGAAGAGCGAGTCTATGTTTTTTTGGATGGTCTCGATAACCGACTTGACACAATTCGAGGTTTGATAAACTAAGAAGATCCAGCAGAGTTGCAGTGAAGAACCCAAAGTATTTGGACTAAGATGCTGTCAAAAGCTAAACTTCATGTGCAAGAGACATGCAACGAAGTTGTCATGTAAACTTTCATATGCAGGAAACATGCAGGGAGAAGTTACGTTTGCTGAAGACTTTGTCTAAGTTGTTAGTCATGTCCACAAAGCATGCTTGCTTAAGAATAGGTATTACACTATTTAATTCTCCTCCGGATGTCGAGAACAACGAGTGGATTCTTGACTCTAGGGCCACCGACCACATGACCTTTGATGCTACTGACTTCACGGAGCCTTCCTTGCCACAACGAACCAGCATTGCTAATATTAATGGAGTTATATCCCCGGTTACAGGGGATGGCACAATCACATTATCCCCTGCGTTGCCTTTATATAATACCATGCTTCTCCCTTCTCTCTCACATAAATTGTTATTTGAGTTACTACTGATCTGAATTATGTGGTACTTATTTACTCTGCCTTTTGTTTACTTCAAGATATTCTCATCAAGGAGATCATTAGGAATGATACTAAAAAGAGAGGGCTATATTACATAGATGATTTCAGTATAGACAGGGAAAATCACATGCATCATCCAGTAAGCATCGAAGGTCACCAGATTTGGCTTTGGCATCGATGGTTGGGGCATCCATCCTTCGGTTATATGAAACATTTGTTTCATGAGTTATTCGTAAACATGTCAGATTCTAATCTTAAGTGTGATATTAGCTAAGAGTCATCGAGTACATTATCCTTTGAATATGAATAAAAGTGATGTTTCATTTGCTTTAATTCACTCGAATGTGCGGGTCCCTCCCCAATTTCTACTATGTCTAGTATTCAGTGGTTTGTGATCTTTGTAAATGATTGTACTCACATGACTTGACTTTATTTACTGAAACACAAAAATGAAGTCCTCAATGTGTTTCAGTATTGTCAACAACATAGACTTATTCATGAAACCTCATGCCCTCAGACCCCTCAGCAAAATGAAATTGTTGAACGAAAAAATTAACATATTCTTGAAGCTACTTCGGCACTATTACTTGGCACGAACATGCCTAGCTGATATTGGTCTGATGCGGTTGCCACAACAGTGCATCTCCTCAATCGAATGACCTCAAAGTATTAAACTTTAAGACCCCGTTTCAAGTGCTTTCGACCCATGTCTCATTGTCTTCAATGTTGATGATCCCCCTACGAATCTTTGGATGTGTCGCCTTTGTCAACCTCCATGAGAACCAACACACTAAATTAGATCCTTGCGCTATCCGAGGTCTTTTTTCAGGATATGGCTCTCATATAAAAGGATACCGGTGCCATTATCTAGTCACTAAACATACTTATGTGACTATAGACGTTACATTTCTAGAGTCTGACACCTTTTCAAAAGCAATCAATTCTCCACGTCAGGGGGAGAACTTAGAAGAAGTGCCAAATTGGTTCTAATTTGAATGGTTTAATGAAGAAAACATAGAATCTGACATAAAATTAGATGTGCCAATTACTTCATTAGATGATACAATTACAACAAGCATACTGGGAGATACAACCAAAGCAGATATAGAACCCCATCTCTACTTAGTACCTGACTATCCTTCTTCTGAGAATATTCCTGAGGTAAGCTCTCCTACTACATCTCCAAATTCTCATGATATAAATACCACTGTTGGCTATACTTGACCTTTAAAGTATATTTTAGGCAAACCACCAAATAGATATTCTCTAAAATTTGAATAACGAAGGTCAAAGTATCTAGTTGCAAATTTTGTATATATTAATTAAAAGGCCTTTTGAATCTCTAAAAAACTTTGTACACACATTTTCCTCATGTCATGTACCTACAAGACTACAAGTATTCATGAAGCATTGGCTGATCCTAAGTGGACTAAAGTTATAAAAGAAGAAATGGATGCTCTGCTTAAAAATGGAACCTGGACCTTGGTACCCCTACTCGAAGGAAAAAAACTGGTGGGGGTGCAAATGAGTGTTTTCTATCAAACACATAATAGATGGATGAATTGAGAGATGCAAAGCACGATTGGTAGCAAAAAACTATACATAGACATACAATATGGATTATCAAGAGACCTTTTCACTAGTGATCAAGTTGAACACAATTAGGGTGGTGTTATCTCTTATAGCTAATCTTGATTGGCCATTACATCAGTTTGATGTAAAAAATACCTTCTTCCATGATGATTTTAAGGAGAAAGTTTATATAAATATTCCACCAGGCTCCATGGCAACCTTAGAATCCAAGATAGTGTGCAAATTGCAGCGAGCATTGTATGAATTAAAACAATCACATCGAGTATGGTTCAGGAGATTTATCTTAGCAATGAAGAAACATGGTTTTCAACAAAGCAACTCAAATCATACGTTATTTCTAAAACATCAACAAGGCAAGGTGATTGCACTAATGGTCTACGTGGATGACATGATTATTACAAGAGAGAATCCAAAATAAATATCAAGACTCCAATAGCAGTTGGCTACTAAATTTGAGATGAAGAATCTAGAAGGAATATTTTCTAGAAATTGAGATTTCTAGATCAAAGCTAGGTATATTTCTTTCCTAATAAAAATATTTTATAGAATTAATATTTGTAGTTGGACTACTAGAGTGCAAACTTGCAGACGCACCAATTGTTTATAATCATAAACTTGGAGAATACACTAACCTATTACCTATAGATAAAGTGAGGTACTAGAGACTTGTAGGAAAACTTATTTATCTCTCTCTCACATGCCCAAATATTTCTTATACCATGAGTGTATTAAGTCAATTCATGCATTGTCCAAATAAAGATCAAATGTAAACAATGATTAAAATTCTTCGAAACTTGAAGTCTTCTCCTAGAAAGAGAATTATGTTTTCAAAACATAACCATCTAAGGATAAAAGGATATACAGATGCATACTAGCTAAGAAATATTTTCGATAGTAAATCAATTTTGAGGTATTTCACCTTTGTTGGAGGGAATCTTGTTACTTAGAGAAGTAAGAAATAAAAAGTAGTGGCATTGTCGAGTGTTGAGGCTGAATTCTATGGGATGACTAAGGGTCTTTCTAAACATTTCTTGCTTAAAAGATTGTTAACAGAAATCAGCTTTGCTCCTAACTGTGAAATGAACTTGTTCTTGTGATAATAAAGTTGTTATTGATATCTCATATAATCTAGTTCAACATGACCAGACAAAACATATAGAGATAGATCTATATTTTATTAATTAAATAGAATCTTGAAGCCAAAATTATTTGTTTTTCGTTTGTCAATTTTAAAAACCAACTAGCAAATTTACTCACAAAAGCTATTATTTGTAGCAAGAATTTCTATAACTCACTTAACAAGTTAAACATCTAAGATCATTTGTATGCACCAATTTGAGAGGGAGTATTGGCATGAGCTTGAGAAATTATAGGATCAATAGAGAAATTATAGGAATCACCTGATTTAGGGGTAAAACTTTATTCATGCCTTTAAACGTGTATTGTAAAAAATATAATTGATTTTTTTGTGTATTAATATGAAGAGTTTTAGAGATAATAATGAAACCACAGCGTATCGCTTATGGTGTAGAATGGTGCATTATATAGAAAACTATTACAGCCTAATAATAATAATAGTATCGAATATAATCTGATAATAATAACAGTATCAACTCTTGTAAGGAAAGCTATTTAAGATTCTATATACACAACTAATCAGCTCCTCATAACGTCTTGATTTCCATGAATTGATCCTTGATGTTAGGAGTGATTTTCTCGTTGATTGCTGCCTTGATTATCTCCAGAGTGTAATGTGCTATTATCACCAACATCCCCCCTCAAGTCAAGCGTAGTTGGCAACACGCGAAGCTTGGATCGAAACAGCAGAAACAGAGATTTGGATGGACTTTTGGTGAAAATATCTGCTATTTGCAAAGTGGATGACACATGTTTAACTGTCAATATACCATTGCAGACTAATTCTCTAACAAAATGAACATCAATATCAATGTGTCTAGACCTTCGTTGAGCTACTGGATTCCTAGTCATGAAAATAGCACTGGTGTTGTCACAGAGTAAAGTCGGTTGTGCTGGTAGTTGAATACGTAAATCATGAAGAATGTTTAGCAACCATTTAACCTCAGCTGCAGTGAGTGCCAATGCTCTATATTCTGATTCTGCTGAAGATCTAGAAACTGCGGTCTTCTTTTTAGAGGTCCATGAAATCAAATTGTCACCCATAAAAATTGCATACCCTGACGTTGAGCGACTGGTTTCTGGACAACCAGCCCAATCAGCATCTGAAAAAGCTGAGATATTGAGATGACTTGATGAACTGATGCTGAGGCCGAAATGGAGAGTGCCTTTAACATATCTAAGAATTCGTTTGACTGCCTGAAAATGTGATTCTCGTGGTGCATGCATGAATTGGCTTACTGAATTTACTGCATGTGTAATATCCGGTCTGGTGATGGTGAGATATTGCAGCGAACCAACAAGAGATCGATAGATTGTTGGTG
>Ga0325414_1001194_pt1 | contig 24482 bp, 18 predicted proteins | sample PopdelMetagenome_8_FD_206183 | JGI IMG/M metagenome (GOLD analysis project Ga0325414, IMG submission 206183) | Populus deltoides microbial communities from Bellville, Georgia, United States - Leaf-PdKOR-R3 | ecosystem: Host-associated > Plants > Phyllosphere > Phylloplane/Leaf | place: USA... | reverse complement strand
GATGTCGGCGAGGAGATGGAGGAGCGCACCTTCCATTTGGTGTGTGTGTGTGTGTGTGTGTGTGTGTGTGTGTGTGTGTGAGAGAGAGAGAGAGAGAGAGAGAGAGAGAGAGAGAGAGAGAGAGCTGTGGCTGTTGAGCAAATTACAAGTTCCCCCTTCCTGTGCCCTGGCCCCATTTTCCTTCTGGACCCATAATATTCTCTCTTGTTAATTAGTAATATTATATTTTGTTCTCAGGATTTCTTTTCATCAAATCAAATGAGCTATCTGCAAGATTTTATTAATTTACGAATTTCACTTAATTTCATTGAATCAATTCTATTGTATATGTGAACAAAATGTTATATCCCTGTTATTGCATTTACAACAACAATCATAATAACTGAATTTGAATTTGAAGATTCAAATATAAATTGAAAACTATACAAAAATACACTAGGAATATATTCAATATTAAATATCAAATATACTAAAATACAATTGACTTTACTAAATAACTTTTTACCATTGGAGTGCATATATAAAAAAATGCTATATTTATACTATACAAAAAGTCATATTACCAGTTTGACTCTTCCAAATAACTTCTTTCCTTAGAGATGCTCTAACAATGTAGAGGAATAAGAGAAAAATCTATAATATTTTATAAAAGTTTGGGTAGTAATAATAATAAAACACTCCGACTATTTACATAGAAGTTTTAAAACTAATCTAATTAAAGAGTCTAAAGTTAAACAGGAAAAACTAATTAAAATTCAAAATTAGCTAGAAAAATAACCAAAATAGCCAAAACAACTACTTCCAAGTCTAACTTCAAGAGATTTATAGGAAAAAAAATGCTTGTAGAATCTTTTAGAAAAATTAAGCTCGATTTAATGGTCATATATTTTTTTATCGTTGTTTTCGTTAGGCTTCATAATCTGACATGTCTAGGCTTTTTCACGGACTTTGTTTCAAGCCTAACCCTATCTATTTGGTTCATAAACATGTTAGCAACACGTTCTGTGACAATATATTATGTATCTGATGCTTTTATTATGAAATAAGATTCTAGTTTTAGGGATTATAGTTTTGGGTTTTTTTTTTTATAATGTAATGAAGGAGGATTGTCATTCATTTTGTTGAAGATCCTCGTAACCTCTCAATAAATAAATAAAAAATCTTAATTTATCAACAATAGAATTTATAAAATGTTAAGTTAAATAAAAGGAAAAGGCATGCACCTCAACGTCGACCAAGACTTGAAATTAAGTGGAAAAGTATATATCATGAAAAATTTAGAGTCATCACCTAGTATTTTAAGGAAACTAGGAATCCTCATATTAGCACTGGTTCTAAATATTTGGGTATGGAGTTAGTTATGTTTAAAGAAAGAGCGATGTCACCTTTATCACATCATTTCTTACGAAAAATTTCCTTTACTATATGTTTTTCTTTAAATTTATCTTTGTGATTGCCATTAATTATCCTTATTGTTTTTAGCTTATTTTCAATTTTAATTTCTAATTGTTTTGTGAAAAAATTGACCCAGTCTCTAAAAATAAAAGACTCGTCGATTTGGTTATTCATAAAAAATAAAAGACTCGTCGATTTGGTTATTCATAAATAATAAAATCTTGACATTAGTCCCTTTTAAAAGAAAACTTGTTATTTTGGTTATTCATAAAAGTTTTTATGTTGTTGCCCCTCTAAAAATGAGACTTGTTTTTTGCAAGATTTTGACACCGGTCCCTATAAAAATGAGACTTGTCAAACCATTATCAAGTGGTACTTTAAAAAAAAAATACTTTGATAAGGATAAATGTTTTTATTTTCTATTATAATACAAACCCATATAATCATGACTTATCACCAAAATGTCCAAAATCACATACACAACTAATGTTTGGTCCTAAATATTAACATTTCATATAAATAAATGATTTAGGATTAGAGATCAACATTCCAAGGCAGTCTAGGAACTATTGGAACGTGCGGAGGTAGTCAGAAAAATGGTGGCACATTGATGCTATAGTGAAGTATTGTTGTTGTTTCTTTTGGAACTTCCAACTTGATTCCGAGTGTTAAAATGACATAATTTGGAGTTAGACCCTTCAAAAAAGTTTTAAACATTTTTCTAAACTTTTCAATGCATCTAAATTTGTATTGTTATGACTTCTGTAACTTCAAATAAAGGCTAAAAACTAAAATACATCTAAGTTGCTATGAACTTTTAGACAAATTATGACTTCTTTGTTTTGGCTATTTCCTAGGCTTCCAAACAGCATAACTATGTTTTAAATTTTTTATAAAAGTCTTAGTTTTCCATCAACCTAAAGAACAACTAAAACCGAGATGCATGGCTTCTGTTATAAATTAAAAACTAAACAATGTTCTGGTTCACATAAAGTTTCCAAGCTTTTTTATGGGGGTTTTGCAACTGGAGTTTTTAGGCTATTACGTGGTGGTTGTAAATTGATTTTTGTAGGATGGGATGTGGTTGTTTAGATGATGTTTTAATGAATGAAATTGGTTCGGTTTGGGGGTTGGAAAATGAAAGAGTCTGATGTTCCAGAAACAATAGACTTGATGAAAAAAATATTAGAGAAATCATGAGGGAGAGAGGGTAACTTTCTTAACGAAGAAAAACCTAAAAGGACAATCTCTTTTTTCTTTTTCTTTATTGTCCTCTCTCTCTTTCATGTTTCTCTTCTTCTTCTTTATTTATTCTTTTCACAAAAACCTCCTCTCTCTTTTCTTTTTATGTTAATTGCCCTTTAAATATAATAGCAAAATCAATTAGGAAAGAATTAATTAAAGATTTTTCGTTAATGAAAAGTTATTCGAAGATCTTTTTCCTTTAAAGAGAAATTAATTGAAATTTTCTACTTCTAATGAAAAAAATTATTTTAAATGCTCATGATGTTTCTTTCCACCATATAAAATAAAACAAAATAAAAGGTGAAAATTTAGGTTATGAAAATTAATATTTTATTCTAAACTTTCAATATAAAAGACATTCTTTTGTTAAGAAACAGTCAAAATAACTTATTTAACCTCTCTAAATGATATAATTTTCTCTCGTATTAGCCAATAAAACGAGGAGCTAAAACGTGGTTACCTTGGAAACTATATGAAAATAAGGACACAACAGTACATTATACACCATATTCATGTTTATATGGATTGAAAAAAGATTTCATGATGAACATAAGAATTTGACAACTAATTCATCACTTAAAACCTTCATCCTAGTTATCAATTTCCTTCAAGAACTACTTAATTACCAACAAATAATTGATCAGAAGAATGGACAAGAAAGACTAGTAAGCATCTAGCTAACAAGTAGATAATTCAAAATTGAGGCTCAAATCTCTCATTTCACGAGACAAAATACTCTACATCATATAAATTATTGATTTTACATTAACCCACCATGCCCCTTTCTACCCAGACACCCAAAAAGTTGGCTGGGTCAATGATCAATTCATTTGTGGTATACACTTAAGCCCTAATCCAAATTGGTCTACAACAAAATAGCCACATATAATTAAACTTGCTGCATGCGCCCTTAATGATATGAGATACACCAATAGTAAATCATGCATGGTTGGTGACCATCATATGCCATTCCAAGGCTTTCCCGCAAAATATTATATTAAAATTAATTACTGATAACAACATTTTGTTTTTATTAGAGAGAGATTTGTATGTGTTTAATTAACAAAGTGTCGAAACATGCATTCTGATGCATGCTATGCATTTTTCTAGAGGAAACATCAGCATATAACTAAGAGAAAATAATTGATAAACATGAGTTATTCTAACTTGGCTATAATGCTTCTCTGTTTGGCTCTTCGTAGAGATGTTTAGTCATCTCGAAGCTTGAAATTGTCCTTCATTCTTCAAAACAATCGGATGGTGAGGGGCTAAGTTCGATAATAGATTCTGAACAAAAGCATATTCTAAATCATTCTTTAATTTAGGTACAATTCATTTCATATTGTATATGTGTCAAATTTCGCAATAATTCATTGATCATGAACCATATATATTAGTTTTTTTATCCAAAAATAACATAAAATTGGTTTTTTAATTTTCAATATATGCTATAATATTGTTTTAGCTTGTTATACATGTCACAATCAATTGTAAAAAGATAATTCATTTCCTAAGAACTTCACTTTTCTATAAAATATATTTTTTAACTTGCAAGCCACTAAAAAAAAAGCTAAAATAAGAATGGGATTTGAAGTTTGAGTCATCCATACTCGGATTATTTTTAATATTATGATATATGATATTTTTTAATAAAAATAATTTTTTTAAAATTTATTTTATATTAACACCTCAAAACCATCGAAAAACACATAAAATAACATCAATTTAAGGTTTTTTCATATAAAAAATAATTTGAAAAACCTTTGAAAATTAAAAAGTTACTACAATATCAAATAAATACTTAATTCAAAAGATTGCTTATTGCTTGAGAAGATTCTTATGGGTAAATTCACTTGGCATAGATTAGGATTACAAGATTTGTTTGAAAGTGTATTAATCTCAATGTATAATAATAATAATAATAATAATAATAATAATAAAAGGAGAACAAAAGGTTTATGTGAATATTCCACAAACATTCGTCTATATTAACTCTAATAAGTAAGAACGTTCTTCACTGTAGTTTTAAGGGACAGAGGAAATACACCTTCGTCCTATATGAAGATTATAGTCTGATAAAGATTAGGGCAAAGACAATAATTGTCAATGATGATGGTAGGTGGTCTTATACCCACTAAACTCATTAATCCATCATATTATTGTTTAACATCCTACTTCACCAACCGCATAGTAATATGATTATCATTAACCAGCTACCAGAATATCAAAGGTCTGGAGCCTTGTTTGTTGTACACAGCAGCCTAAAGACACCCGACCCCATTTGTGCTGGTTTTTATTTAGCGAAGGTAGATAATTAAAAATAGAGAGAATTAAAGAACCGTGAAGCTGACTGTCGTGACAGTGACTAGAATTCTTGAATTGTGACAATTAATTAATTAATATTTACTAAAAGAAAACCCCAAGTTGTTGGTGATTTGAATTAAAGATTTCTGGGGCACATCAAGGATCAAATATTGAGAAGAATGGGATGGAATTTGATTACTTCATGAAAAGAAAATAAAAAAAGTAGAATAATTTCTCAAGCCATTTGTCTTGTAGATCCTTGGTGAGCAGCCTTGACAAAATGTCACCTCTTGATTTTTGTGACCTAAAACTAGTACCCCACAGTCGAACAGTTCCCCCGAATAAAATTTCCAATCTATAGCCATTTTGAAACCTACAATCCAAGTTAATATTTAAAATCATGTTTTAAATTAAACAAAATGCCAGCTATTAGTTTAAAAAGTGTAATTATGATAACTTAAATAGCATATCACACTCTTATGATTCAGTGGTCCTGTTAAAGCCCCTCTTGCCATCTTGCTTCGAATGATATTAAAAGAGAAAACAGAGGTTTCGTAACTTATTAATCAACACCAATAGACTGTTTTCAATAAGAATATGTGCTCTGAGAATGTTCATTGAAATCATTTAGAGGGCCTACCAAACAAGATAATTACCGTCCAACATATATATATATATATAAACCGAACGTTGTCTTGTTTTCATTCACTACTGCCGCATCATTCCCTGTTTCTCTTCCATTAACTGCTGCTGGAAATTATAATTCAATGGCCATGGTTTTCTAGGGTGTAGTCGTCACTCCTCTTTCTAAAACACAACAAGTTATCCATCTAAAGTTAACCAATACTAATTTTTTATAATGGCGGATGCATATAAAGCCCTATATCTATATGGTTCAAGGGTTTATTTTTTTGTTGATAGCTCCTTCTCGTGTCCTCCCTCTCATATCATCTCTACAAATATGGTTGCCCTCGTTATCAACCCCTCTTTCTTCCAATGAAACAATAAGATAATCTAATCATGAGTGTTATTTTGTCCTCGGTATCTACTGAAGTCTTACACCTTGTTGTTGATTGTCAAACATCATGTAGTTTATAGCATACTCTTGAAAAGGCACTTGCTTCTTTATTTAATTCTAGAATTATGCAAATTCATAGTTCTTTTCAAGATATATGACAAGACGATGATACAGTAAATGTTTATTTATAGAAGGCAAAGTCTTTCTTTGATGAATTATTGTTGCAAGGAGACCAAGCTCTGTAAAGAACTTTAATATATGTAGGGATGGTCTTTATATTATCTCCGAGTCTTCTATAATGTCTTTACCTTAAAATTTTCTTGTTTACATGTGTTTCTTAATCCATGAATTCTAAGTCTTTTAATGTAAAATAAAAATGTGTCATGTATTTCAAAACATTTTAATTTTAATTGTTCAACATGTTCTTTAAGAAAAGCATCATGTTTGTCTTTAGAACTTACAGGTCACAAAACCCCTAATCCTCTTAAATTGGTATTCAGTGATGCTTGGGGACATTCCCTTATGTTTTTTTCCTGATGGTTTTCACTATTTTATTATTTTTATGAATGTTTATACTAAATATATTAGGTTTTTTCCTTTAGTTACTAAGTCTGATGTTTTTATTGTTTTTCAACCATTTCAAGTTCAAGTTGAAAGATAATTTTTTACTAAAACTAAATCTGTACAAATGGATTGAGGTGGTGAGTACAAAAAAATTAAGAATTCATTTTAAAACTATTAGTATTCAACATAGATTGATTTGTCCATATAATCATAAATAAAATGGCACAGTTGAATGTTTGCACAGACATATTATTTAAATTGGTCTTACCTTTCCTGGTCAATATAAAACAATCTCAAAACTTTGAACTTATGCATTTGAAACATCTATTTATTTAATAAATTGCATGCCAACATTTGTGTTAAATAATAAAATGCCTTTTAAATTTCTTTTTTAAGTCTACACCAAATTATAGTTTTCTTTGTGTGTTTTCCCTTCTTTTATCCATATAATATTCATAAGTTAGATTTTTGCTCTACTCCTAGTGTCTCTCGAATATAGATCCTCTTACTTGGGTTATCAGTGTCTTGATTTTTTTTTTCTAAATGAATATACATTTCTCATCATATTAGGTTTCATGAAAATGTTTTTCCTGTTGAAGAATTTGAATAGATAGAAACATTATCTACACTATCCATAAGTACTTTTATTCCTACCTTGACACTTTCTCCCTTTTCACCTCTCAACCCAACACCTACACATACTTTACATAATCAACCTATTCCAGTGAGTAATATTCCTGATGATTTATCTTTGTGTGCTTCCTCTTCTACTGATCATTATTAAGATACATGTTCTTTCTCTTAATGTCCACATAGTTCTCTAGCTTCTTATGTACTTACACGACATGATTCAGCCTTGGGTTATTCTTCACCACCCATCTATGCATTGTCACCTCCTAGCTTGGCTTTAGTGGTTGATCTCTCTAAGTTCTCTCTTAAGTAGATTTTGAATTCTAACTGGATTTCTTATACTTAGGTTCCACAACAACACTTTATGGTCCTTCATATAAGTAAACCTAGAATAGCAAATACCACTCTTTTTTTTTTTTTTGCTTCATGTGTTACTTTACATGAAAAGAAACCTATTAATTTTTAGAACACCAATTGTTATCTGACATGGCATCAATCCATGCAAGAGAAAATCCAGGTTTTACACTCTAATAGTACATGGACTTTAATTGCCTTTCACTAATCTATGAATGTTGTTGGTAGTTGTTGTGTGTATAAAATTAAAATGCAAGCTAATGGTAGTGTTAAGAGATACACAACTCATTTAGTTGTTAAAGGGTTCACTCAATAGGAGAGGATTGATTATTTTGGGACTTTTAATCTAGTAGTTAAGCCAACTATTAAACATTTGGTTTTTATTATTGTTGTTTCTCGAGGTTGGTAAATTAGTTAACTAGATGTTCATAATTCCTTCTTAAATATGATACTTTAAGAAGTGTATATAGAGCACCCATCTAGTTTTGTTCACTCTACTCTTTCTTCCCTTGTTTGTCGTCTTTATAAGTCTTTGTATGGCTTGAAATGATTATTTCTTCTTAAAGCCTATTGATACTCCTGCCTCTTTCTTCTTCTTTTCCTCCTTCTCCTCTTCCTCATCATCTTCTTCTTCTACTACTAATCTGGTCATAGTGTATGGTGCTTTGTACTCTAACTCTATACCTTATAGATGGATTATTAATGCCCTTTAGTATCTTACTTTCACTAAGCTTGATATATATGATGCAATGAATAAGGTTTATCAATTTATACATGCTTTTATTGATGCTTATTGGGCTATTTTTAAACACATCTTGCGTTATCTAAAGGCTATTGTTAATCATAGTTTACACATCACTAGTAGTTTTTCTTTCGCTCTTCATGGCTTTATTGATGTTAATTGAGCTAACAGTGTTGATAATCGTAAGTCTACTTATGGTTATCTTGTTTATTTAGGCAATACTCTTGTTTTCTGAAAGTCTAGAAAGCAAAGAATTGTTATTTATTCTTCTACTAGAGTCAAACACAAGGCTTTAACTGATGGTATTACTAAAATTGTACGAATTCGCTCCATACTTTTAGAACTTCATCTTCCTTTTATTTCTATAGCTATATTATGGTGTGATAATTGAGATCCCATCTATTTATCTATAGATCCTATTTTTCATACTTGTACTAAGCATATTAAGGTTGAGTATCATTTTATTCATGATATGGTTGCTAAAAAGAAGCTCTAAGTTCAATTTATCTCTTCTAAAAATCAACTAGTTGATGTTCTTATTAAATCTCTTCCTTATACAACCTTTGTTCATCTTCGATACAAACAGGAAATGGAGTCTCCACCTTCACCTTGAAAGGTGTATTATAGGAATTACTTTGTATATGTACTTACTATGTATAGTGTTGTGATCTTATGTAGTGTATTGCATCCTATTATACACAACCCTAACTACATAAATATAAAGGATGACTACTAACATTAGTTAAGCCACCTATTATTCACAAAACCTATTTCTCATATTTTCTAACTTGTAGTAAAACAAAAATTAATATTTGGGTATAATATTTATGTTGGATTATATAACCTAATATGTTTACCTTTTGCGATAAGGTCTTTAATTTTCTCCAAATCTTACACTTATAAACCATATTTTTAAGCATGATATTTTTTTCCTTACTGTTAATCATGGTGAGTTATCCATGGAGCCAGCTTAATTTTTTCTTGACTCCTTTGTGTAATAACATTTGCATCCATAAATGCATTTATTGGAAAAGCAACTCCTAAACATTAATAAAAACTAAAAAATTTGAAGGTCATTTTAACTGTTCATATTAACATTAAAAAAATGTATTTTTTCATTATTTTGAATTAGATTTGTGTCTCAGCTTGAGTGGTTAATATGAGTTGAAGTTTAAGGGAGAAAGAGTCTTAGAATATATTCTAGAGGTTGTAATGTGTTGTGTGCAGCACTCCCTTTATGTAATATATATATATATATATATACATATATATATATATATATATATGGATGTAGGGTTGTATATAATACTAACCATGTAGTATACCACACATGATCAGAAACCTATATAAGGTAAATACAAGATAAATATAAATATACATAATAGCATTCCATAACATGCCCCCTCAAGTTGAAGGAGGAGAATCCACATGAAGCTTATACCAAAAATAATTGAAGGACTCATGAGGAAGAGGTTTGGTAAGAACATCAACAAGTTGATCCTGGAAGGAGATGAACCGAATGTCAATTTCCTTTTTATCAATTCGATAACGAACAAAGTGATAATCAACTTCAACATACTTAGTGCGAGCATGAAAGATAGGATTGACAAATAAGTAGGTAGCACCCAAATTATCACACCAAAAGATAGTCATAGGATCAGAGGAAAAATAAAGATCTGACAACAGAGCCTTAATCCATAAAATCTTAGCAGTACCATCCGCAAGAGCCTTATATTCTGCTTCAGTCAATGAACGAGCCACTGTGCGTTGTTTTCCAAACTTCCAAGAAATAGGTGTTCTGCCGAGATATACTAAGTAGCCACCGGTGGATTTTCTGTCATCAAGAAAACCAGCCTAATCAGCATCTGTAAAACCATGTAAGGAAAAAAAGGACCCTCAAGTGATGTGTAGACCATAAGATGTTGTTCATTGAAAGTACCGGATAATTCTTTTGACAAGAGACCAATAGCCATCAGTAGGCGAGTGCATAAATTGACAGACTTTATTTACAGCATAGCAAATATCCAGGCGAGAAAAAGTGAGATACTGCAAAGCATGATATTGAAAGTATATGTTATGAGAGCATAAATCCCACGGCAGTCTTGGTGACTTCAATCTTCAAGAAATAATGCACAGAGCCTAAATCACTGATTTTGAATTCTGAATTCAATAAGGTAATCAAGTGGCGTAGCAAAGTTGAATTATTCCCAGTAAGCAGAAGGTCATCCACATACACAAGCAAGTAAATGAGATCATGGCCATTGGAGTAAATAAACGGAGAGGTATCAGTATTGGAGGCACAAAAACTAAAAGAAATGAGATAATTACTGAGTCTAGTATACCATGCCCGGGGAGCCTATTTTAAACCATAGATAAACTTATGCAGGTGACAAACATGAGATGATAGAGTAGGGTGAGAAAAACTAGGATGTTGCTCCATATACACCTCTTCTTGAAGAATCACATTCAAGAAAGCATTGTGAACATCAAGTTGATGAATAAACCACTCACGAGTCACAACAATAGTAAGTTATAACCTCACAGTTGCAAGCTTAACAATTGGACTGAAAGTCTCGAGGTAGTCCATTCCTTCTTGTTGAGTGAACCCTTTGGCAACAAGATGGGCTTTGAACCTGTCAATACTACCATCCACTCGCCGCTTGATTTTGTGAGCCAACAACTGCCAACAATATTCATGGAGGAACAATAAGGAACTAGAGTCCATGTGCCATTAGATTGCAAAGCCCGAATCTCATCTTGCATAGCTTGCTGCCATGCCAAAAGTTGAGAAGTGTCTTTGAACGTGAGGGGTTCATGCTCAGGAGAAGCACAACACACGAGAACAGGGGACTAAGCAGGACACATGGGAGCAAAGGACTAAAACACACTAAGATGCGCTTGTTTGGGATAGCGAGGATGAAGTGTTATATGGTGGTTGTGAGAGGAGTTACTTGGCAGAGTTGATGGACTATGAGAAACCTGTTGAAGATCAAAATTAGATAAATCAACTACCAAATTCAAGCTAGGAGAAGAGCCAGAGGAAGGACCCGAGGTGGGACTGCTAGGAGGCCGAGATGAAGACACAATAGTAGAGGAGTCCGCTGACAATGAGATCACCATACCTAGAGAAACAGAGACCATACTTAGAGAGTGATCAGTAGTAGAGTAAAGTGGAGATGAGGTAGAGGGACTGTTACGCACGGGACAATGTGAAGTAGGGGAGGCAACAGCCCTGTAATCAAGCTTTGGAGAAGGTGGCAGAGATGGGGTAGATGGAAAAGGCATAGGTGTAAGAAAAACAGTTAAGGCTGGTAGTGTTGTTTGTAGAGATGGAGAAGTCAAGGATGTTGTCTATTCAGAACATGCAAAGGGAAATGTATTTTCATGAAATTTAACATGTCGTGCAATATACATACGAGATGATGACAAATCAAAAGAGCGATAACCCATATGAGAGGAACTATAGCCAAGAAAAACACATGGGGAAGATCGAAAATCTAATTTATGTCGATTATAGGGGTGAAGCAATGGAAAACATAAACACCCAAAAATACGAAGAAAACTGTAATCAGGGGAAGATTTAAACAGATATTCAAAAGGGGTACAACCATTTAAAATAGCAATAAGCATACGATTTATAAGATAGACAGCCGTTTCAAAAGCATAACTCTCAAATTTTAACGGAGCCTTACACTGACCAAGAAGCGTAAGACCAGCTTCAACAATATGACGATGACGACGCTTAACAGTACCATTTTATTCATGTGTGTGAGGGTAGATTAGATGATGATGAATGCTAATAATTTTAAAATATGTGTTTAACTTTCTATATTCACCACCCCAATTGGTTTGGACGGATTTAATTTTGGTGGTGAATTGTGGTTTAACAAGAGCTTGAAATTGAAGAAAAATTTTAAACACATCATATTTGGCTGCTAAAGGAAAGAACCAGATATACTTTGTATAGGCATTCATAAAAATCACAAAATATCGTTAACCATCAGTCGATAACATAAGAGAATGTCCCCAAACATCACTGAAAACAAGCTCAAGAGGAGCATAAGTTTTATGACCAGTAAGGCCTAATGACAGACGCAATGCTTTTTCTAAAGGACAAGATGAACAATTAAAATTAAAAACTCTTGAAGTACATGTAACTTTATTATTTGATACTAGAGACCCTAAAATATAAGAGTTAGGATGCCCAAGGCGACGATGCCAAACATCAGCAGTGGAGGACACAGACGTAGACAGGAAAGCTTGAGGTACGGACATTGCAGATGACTTGATAAGATATATAGACCATCGCTACTCTAACCGAAAATGAGCACCTCCTTGGTTATTAGATCCTTAACATAAAACATAGATAAATGAAATTCAAAAAATACATTCTTCTCAATGTAAATTTTTTTAACAAACAATAACGGTTTTTTAATATGTGGGATATGAACAACATTGGATAGGATAAAAGTGTGTTTGGGAGTATAGAGTTTAGATTGAGCAATATATGATATAACAAGTCCTTTACCATCACCGACATGTAACTGATCACTGCCAAGATAGGGCTCTGAACTTGTCATACTAGCGAGGTCCGGTGTCACATGCTGATTAGCACCCGTATCAAGAAACCAATCTGCAGAGGAGAGCTGAGGATTCTGAAATGCCAAGTTAACAATAGCTCGTGAATGCTGTGAAGTAAATTGAGAACAATATTTGGTAGAATGCCCAAAACCATAACACAATTGACATTTGACATTTTAAACGTTGTTGTTGTAGTTAGAAACTCCACGAGAATGCTATTGCCAACAAGTCACAGACTCACGGGAACCCTGCTGAAAACTAGACCCAGACATCTGATGCCAACCAGATCCAGAGGCACCATGGTTACCACCATGGTAGCTTTTTCATCCACCTTGGTGTCACCTATGCCCACGGTAGGAATGGCCAAAAGGACCACCAAAACCACCACGATGAACTAAGAATGTTGAAGCCGTGGGATGTGAAGGTGCAGGCAGCAGAGGCATTGTCATAAGAGAGCTAATAGTGGATTGAAGGGAGCTCTTATTGAGGTATTCATGAGTGAGCAAGTAACTGTGAAGATTAGAGTATGACAAGGGGTCTGCCCATGTAGACAAACTGGTCACTAAGTCTTTCAAATCACTGCGTAAACCCCAAAATATATAAAGATTAAAATTCTCTAAGGAAATAGGCCAACTAGCAGCAGCCAACTCATCAAAGAGGACCTTGGCTCGCTGCAGATAAGCGCTAACTGAATCATCCCCCAAATGCAAATCCTGAAAAGAACCATGTAATTGCATAATCCTTGAATGTGACGGTGAGGCAAAGGATTTTTCAAGTGTCTGCCAAATGCTATGAAATGTGTTACAGTCAACCACAAGATGTATAATTTCTGTAGATAAAGAGGAGAGGAGAGCACTCATAATTAATTGGTCTTGTTACTTCCATGAAAGAAAGAATGGATTGATACCAGGAGTTGATGTATCGGTGGTAGTAATATAGAGTGCAGGAAAAGGATAGTACCTATCAACAAAAGCATACACACCCTGACCTAATAAATATGGTTTCATTTGCATTCTCCAGTAGGTAATTATTGTTGGTTAGTTTCAAGGAGATAACCTAATGAGTATTTGAGAGAGGAACTACCACAGCACCATGAAGATGTGTGTTGGGAACAATTGACGCTGTAGAGGGGAGTACAGAAAGTGCCGAAACAATCGTTGCAGAGGAAGATATTGCTGCCATTATTAGAGGGAAACTACATCCAAGAGAATGAACAGGTGATGACACAAAAAATCCAGGTGGAGGTGCCATTGAAAAACCTAACGCGGGTTGCATAATTGAAGAATAAGCAGGGAACAGGAAGTGATGCGGCTAGTGTGTTTGCTGTAAGAAGAGGAGAGGATTGAGTTGCGGTAGGGTCCATAAGGAGAAGAGGGAGGCACCGATTATAGATGGAAGCCCTTTTGAAAGTATAATGCTCTGATACCAAGTTGAAGTTTAAAGGAGAAGGAGTCTTAGAATATATTTTGGAAGTTGTAATGTGTTGTGTGCAGCACCCCCTTTATATATATATATATATATATATGGATGTAGGGTTGTACATAATACTAACCATCTGGTATACTACACATGATCAAAAATCTATATAAGGTAAATACAAGATAAGTATAAATATACATAATAACATTTCATAATAATGTGCAACGCAATTCAGAGGTTGCAAGATCGAGTTGAGGGAGGTGTGCTTCATTTTCTTTGCAGCAAGTACAAACACCTATCATTTATGCTTTCTTTTTCAAAAAAAAAAATAGGCCAAGCTCACGCACACTTAGCCTATTACTAGCAAGCCAATCATTGGGCTAACCTTTTCCTTTGTTTTTTTTTATTTTCTTTGGGTTTTTTTTTACCCTCATAAAAAAACATTTAACAGATTCACTTACTCTTCGGTTTTAACATGATTTTTAAATACTATTATAATTTTTTATTTGAATTTTAATATTATTTTCAATTATTATATATAAAAATAATAATACTAATAATAAATTATTCATAAAAATCTAATTCAAAGTGTTTTTTTATTCCTAAAAATTTCAAAAATATGTTTAACATAATTTTATAACATTTATGATTTATTTTTAGTTTCTAAAATATTAACATACTATTTTGATTTTAAAAAAAAAATTTCATAAACAATCATAAAATATTTTTCTTTTAAGAGAACCAATGATTACAGTTAAAAACATTATATTAGCTAAAATATGTATCTTAAATAAGTATATTGAAAGAAAATAAAATTCAAAAATATTATATAACAAGTTTAATAATAATATCAAATAATTTTATAATTAATTTTTACGTCTATAAAAATTTTGATCCCCGCGGAAAAACGTGGGTCTATAAACTAGTTCTTTTACTATATCTCATGTGCACGAGACAGGATTAAATATTAAATCAAACACATAAATGGAGTACTGATTTGAAAATGAAATTTGTGAGGCTGCTGCTGCTGCATCGTTTAGCTAATTGTGGAGAAAAACACGACAAAAACTTGAAAACCATGCTTATTAGCTTACAAGCAATCAAAATTGACATCCAGGCTTAAAGGATCAAATATTAGATCCTATGTCTACATCTTTGGAGACCATACATGGATCGATCTTCCTCTTCTTTTCCCCCCCACTAACTTCATCAATATACCTTGTCTTTTAGTCTCAGAACCATTAACTAGCTACTACCTCCACCGGAAAATTACATCCCGGCCATTACCTCGAATGGAAATAACTCGATAGAAAATCAAAGCTCCTATAACTTTTATTTTATTGTATTTTAACTGGAAAACTCAATAGATATATATCATGTTGCATGCACATAAGAGGGACAGTTCTTCCTCGATTACCTATTTATTCCTTTAGAGTTTTGATAAAGAAGTTTTAGAAAATAATCCAAGTTTTAACGGATGGAGGATCGTGGCTAATAACGAATTGGGTGAGGTAGTGTTATTTTGAAGGGAAAAAAAGGACCCACTTAATATTCAGGAAGGAAAAAAGGTAGCTGATCCTTCTCCCTTGCAGTGGATGACAGAGTTAGAAAATCTGCCTATGCTTTTGACTTCGCCATCTTTACCCTCTTGTTTGATTTTTCCCATCTCAAGTGGGAACAAGCTTGTAGAAACTGGAGCCACTTCCTTCTTTACTTTCTTCATCTCTCTTTATATGAATATAATGATCACGGTCTTTTGTGCACATATTTATATCTTAGTTTCTCTTTGAAAATCTATCTAATTTGATTCTCTTTAATAATAAAAAGAAAAAACAAAGAGAAATCTTATTCCTTGATGTAAACCCCCGCACCATTCATTAAAAAAGTTTCTTTTTTTTTTAGAATTACAGGAATAAGCCATTAGCAATGGCTCGATTAGTACCCAGATGAGTTGTTTCATACACAGGCAATTCTTCTCTATACCTCTCTATTCCAACAACAGAAAGATTATCTAATTCAAACAAATCAGAACTTGCACAACTTGCTATATCATCATCGTCATCAGATTCTTCTTCCTCTTCCTCACTACATACTTGATGAGTATTGTCATTGCAAAGATCAGTACTCATATGATCAAACTGCTCTTCCTTCTTCTTCTGATAGTTCTTTAAGAGATCCCTTGCAACTTCCTCGATTCGGCGATTTTCATTCATGACATGCAACTTAAGCTCTTCATCACTTGTGGGAACGTTGTTTCTTGTAGCAGTTGTAACTGCAGCTGCCACTAAAGTACTACCCATCTCTTGACGATCACTTCCATATAGACTTTTATGCCCACAAGGCCTACAATCTTCATCAACAATCACACTAACAGGATAGAACCTCACTGACCTTTTGGCTCCATTGTTGCTACTCAATTTCCCACCTCTTGAAGAAGGGGTTTTGCTCAAGCAAGACCTTGAAAATGAAGAGGCTGAAGAGCATGTAGATGCTTGCTCGGACTTTAACTTCCGCTCTTCGTAACTTCCACCCGGCGTCGTAATCTTGGCCTTCTTTGCATTGCCTGTAGTGAAAAGAGAGTTAAGAAAGCTCGCAAGCCTGCGGCCAGGCGATATAGGCTGCTTGACCTTCTTGAGATCACCATAAATCTTTAAGGCCTTTGATTTTGTCTTGACAAAACTGCCTTCAGGTTTTGCCTTCTGGTTTGGTGCGTAATTCCTCTCATGATGCTGAAACGTATCGGTTTGATGAAGATCTTCACGTCTTTGGTATTTCTCTGGCCTAGCAGAAATGCTGGTTCTGACAGGCTTAGGCCTTTGCATGGTGTAACTAGTTGTTGATGATCTTGATGAGTTGACACCATAAATTGATTCGGATTCTGAAGATGAAAAAACACCACCACAGCTAGATTCTGAGGAACTCGAGCTTGAATTTAACAGCACAGAATCTAAATCTTTTCGAGATTTCTTGTCGAAATCAGCCATGGATTTTCTCCTAACGGAGACCTTCTCATGGCTAACTTTCTTCTCCATCCACTTCTCTATCATGCATGCTCTTTGCAAACTTGTCATTTCTTCACCTTTAAAGCCATGATTGATCTCATGTTTCTTTCTCATGGTTTCTCTGTAGAAAATCAGCTTCTCTTCTTCTCCTTTGCCATTGCCAGACTCATCTATGGAACGGTAGATAACATCAAGAAGAGTAGAGGAGAAAGATGGGTTCTGCCTTTGGTGTCTATACCTATCATCTCTTAGTGGTTTCTCCCATCTATCCATGTTATATCTTTATAGAGAATGTTGTTTGAAGTACAGTAGTACCACACAAGAAATAGTAGCAAATTGAATGATATTGTTTTATCTTTGCTGTCTGCTTCAAATAGTGCTAAAAGCTGGGGGAGAGAGGTAAAGAAAGTAAAGGAGATGATAATGGAAGCCAGAATGATTATGTGAAAGAGAAAACCAAGACAAAACAGACTGGAACTCTGGTCCTTTTGCTCTCTCACTATGAGAAATATAAAAGACAAACGAACAAAGCAGACATATTCATTGTTGTATGCTCGATGGCTTAAAGAGAGAAGAGAGTAGAGAGTAGAGAGAGAGAGAGAGTAATGAAAGCCAAAAGCCACGCCTATGAAGGAGGAGGATAGGAGGAGATGATTGAGATTTGGTTGCAGAGAGTTTCTGTGCTTTCTTTTCTTTCTCATGCTCTTATAAGGCCACGCACACTCTCTCTCTTCCAGGTGGGGCCAATGCTTGGTTGGAAGTGGTGACGTGGAATATCAATTATTAATTAACGAGATAGCAAGAAATTAATTACGATTGTAATTACTACAACACTTTTGTTTACTGTGTGTCTACACTTTGTTTCTTCTCACATGAAGTGACATAAGATCCTTGCTTTGCTTTTTTCTTGCATTTGCTAGAAAGAAAAGAAAGGGGATTAACTTCTTAATGTGCGTGATTAGGCATACATGTTCTTCTTTTAATTTTTATTACATAAGCTTAAACCGTTGGAGCATTCTTTTTTAAACAACTTGAATTATTTTCTTTTTTTCTCTTCAATAAAGGAAAGAGATTTTCCACTCATGGGGATGAGAAATTATAAATAAATAAAAAAATTAAAACTCCTAGTGATATTATCATGTAGGGGTGATCATTTTCGGTTCGGTTCGGTTTTTATCAAAAAAAGTAACAAATAGAAATTTTTTTAAAAAAAACCGAAACCGGGTCAAACCAACCGGTTTCGGTTCGGTTAAGTTCGGTTTTTAGGGAAAAAATCGGTTCAAACCGGTTTGGCTCACCCCTAATACCATACATCAAGACATGGATTACTATTTATTATAATAATATAATTATGAATTTACTCTTAAAAAAGACAATGAAGTAAGCTTTTGGGGAAAGTTTGTCTTTCTACCATTATACAATTGTCTTTACATATTATATAAGGTTATATTTGTCATTTTCAATTTTTATGCACCGTAAAACTATTACTTTAGCTTTGAAAAAAAAAAAAAAACTCTTATGCTTTTTGCCTCAAAAGTGTTTTTGTCCTTTTATTTTTTTATATATAGCTAAATTACTTTGATGTCTTTTAAGACAAAAACAATATAACTCTCTCATAACAGTATTTTGGTAATTTTATATTGGTTTTGTTATAGATTTTGAGGTTGTTCAAAGGTATTGTTGTAATTGACATATATTAAATATTATTTTTTAAAAAGAATTGTTAGTGCTTGCAATGCATGTGTCATTGTGTGAGCAGCCCCAACGCTATTCAAACTACGCATAAAGGGTCTTTTGACTACCAAATATGGCCTTCTAGGGAGGTATTTAGAAGATCTCAAGGCTCTCTACATGGTGGTATGACGCGTGTATCAAAAGTGCTGTTAGTTTGGCTCTAGAGACCTTTTTTTTCCCTTCTCTCTCTCAACCTTGAATTTGCGGAACTCATGCAAACTTTCAGAGTAGTCCCTTCAATTTCTTTTTCTTTCACATTTAGTTCCTATCCTTTTGATAACTATTTTTATATTTTAAAATAAGCTATGAAATTACAAGTGTTTTCCAATTTCACCTCCTATTATTTTTTTAATATATAAATAATCTAAGAAATTAGAAAAAAAAAATCAATCTCACCCCATATCATTTTTAAATATACAGATAATCTATCAAATTATTAATATTTTTTAATTTCATCCCCTATAATTCATTTATCTTTCAAATTCGGTCCTCATTCTTTTAGTTGCTATTTATTTTGTTTAGGATCATTTTTTTAATTGTTTTTCTTTTTTACAAATTTCATCCTACTTGGGTGTTTTTCTATCAAATTTTATCTCCATTATTTTTATTGTTTTTTTTTATGTTTTTATTATTGTTATTATTATTTCATAAAATTAAATTTGTTGAGAGTTAAGATTCTTGATTGAACCAAGGTTTAGGATTTCATAAATTATAGGTTTTAGAGATTAGACCAGGTTTAGGAGGTTCACCCAAGATTGCTTGGTTTTTTTCTCTTTTTTAAAGCTGATGTTTTCTTATTTTTTATCCTTTTTTGTTTTTTTTTTTTTTCGTTTTGATTCTATTAGGCTAGCCTCCAATTATTTTTTAATCTATAAATAATCTATAAAATTATAATTTTTTTTAATTTCACCCCCTATGAGTTTTTAATCTTTCAAATTTTGTCCTCATTCTTTTAATTGCTATTTATTTTGTTTTGAATCATTTTTAAATTTTTTTTAATTTCACCCTCCATAAGTTTTTTTCTCTTAAATTTTATCATCATTCTTTTTATTTCTATTTTTTTGGGCTTCTGCAAGTTTTTTTATTAATATGTTTCAACGATTTCATTGATTAAAATTAAATTTATTAAAAGTTAAGCTTCTTAACTAAAACTTGGTTTAAGTTGCAAATTTTAAAGATTAGATCAAGTTTAGAATATTTATTTAATTTTACTTGTTTTTTTTATAAAAAAAGCTTATGTTTTTTTTATTTTTTTAGTTTTGCTTTGATAGTCTTTTAGGCTTGCTTTCTATTAGGTTAGCATTATGTTGTTTAATAGTCCGAATAGATTCATGTATGTTCTTTTCATTTTTTTATTGTTTTTTATTAGTTTATTTGTTGTTGTTATTTTTTGTATTATTTAAATTACCATTTAAATTAATAACTTGAGACTTAGATTTTTTTTACCCTAATAATTTTTTATATCAAAAATAAATTTGCTCTGCCCGCGGTGAACTGCGGGTAACAAATCTAGTGGGAACTATGGAGAGTGCACACTTCGTACTGACTTCTACTGTGAAGAATTATTGCCTAAGCAATGTTGCCTATTTTTGCACAGTCAACTAATGCGGGCGGCTCATTGGATGCTTTGACTTACAATGCCCTCAAGCAATGAAGTGAACAGAAATAATGCTGCCTTTTGTATTAAATTCTTCAAAGTTTTTTCTTGTTTTTTTTTATATTTTCTTTTGAAGTTAAAACATAAGTTTAACGTTCGATTGCGTTGACTTAGGATATTTTTAATAACATGTAATATTTTTTTAAAATTTTTTTATTTAAAAATATATTAAAATAATTTTTTTATTTTTTAAATTTTATTTTTAATATCAACACATTAAAATAATTTAAAAACATAAAAAAATCAACTTAAAAAAATTCAAAAATTATAAAAAAAACATGGTTGAACCGCTTGAAGTTTTTTTTGTATTACCATAATACTTGTTTTTTAAATTATTTTTCATTTAAAATAATTTTTTAAATTTTAAATTTTATTTTTTAATATTAGTATAACAAAACAATATAAAAATAATTTAAAAAATATATATATATATATATTAAAAGACCCAGCCACGCGGCGTTGCCGAACATGTCATAATTAATGAAGGGTGATAATACAATTCATGGGAAACAGGGAACAAGACGGTAATTCGAATGAAGAAAAGAAATGTATATAATAATAATATGTACTTTGCCACCTCCTGTACTTACGTAATAAGTAATAATTACCGTGTCTTTCTCTGTCCTCTCAAAATATTTTGCCATGCCAGCTTTCTTTTTATCAAAACTAATCCTTTAAATGTTACTAAGGTGTTTATTCCTCAAATATATATATATATATATTACTAAGGTATTTTCTGCAATGTTTTTAGCAAGTTGTAAGGTATAAAATCTCATGTATATATAGATATGTTTTGAGCATTTATATTTTTCAAGTGTTTGCTTAAATTTCTCTTAACAAAATTCTTCTGTCTTTCTGCAAAATTTTAATTAATTTCCAGAAACCAAGAGTTTTTGAAAAAGAATTCATGCCTTTAATAATCATGAATTCAAAATCAATTTAGGGTGAAAAGCTATAAGGCGCATAAATAGAGAAAGAGTTATAAAATAAAAGGTTATTCTGTAATTTAACAAGTAGATCAATGTGTCATTAATATATTAAAAAAATCAATAAAATAGCACAGTGAAAAAAATAATTAGAAAACTAGCATACCTGAATGAGTCATACATAACATGAGACTTGTTTCGAATTAAAAACCAATCATCTTTTTTCTCTCTTTTTTTTTTTTCTTTCTCTTTCCCCCTCTTCCCCTCTCACCACTGGCTGAGAACTCTCTCTTCTCCACTAAAATCACCCCCTAGCAGCCCTAAAACACTCATTTCTCTATCTAAAACACTCATTTTTTCTCTCTCTAGCTCTACCCGTGGCAGCCACACTTTTTTTCTCTGCCAGCAGCGGGTGTGGGATCTTTCAACTAAACCACCCACAACTGATCACCTTCATCACCTGCATTTCACTCCTAGAGATATATTAAACACTTTCATTGTACTTTTTTACGATACTTGATGATTTTTAGTTCATTCAGAATTACAGTTGGGGAGAAGTCATACCAGGAACTATGCAAAACATGTCTAAAAGGAGAAGATAAATTGTCGGGTGTCTTCTATTTCTTTAGGTATATGTATTTCAAATTATTTGATTACTAGAATTAATGACATTTTAAATACTAACTTATAATTATCAATGTTCATTAATATAGCTCTGGTCATAAGAGCTTATTCATATCAGGCGTCTAAAGAGCTAAGGTAATAACATGATTGACACTGTCACTCAAGTGCCACTCTTCATTGCTTTGATGTAATAATAAAATATAATTGATTGTAGTCAACATGTTATTTATATAAATTGAATGTAAAAAGATATACTGGTTTTGTGGCTTGTCTTGTCAGATGGTATGGGGTTAGACATTTCATAGTAAATTTCACTCATATCCACTAGTTTTATCGACATGAGTTGGACGCATAGCAGCCGTATCAAGTATACATTACAAATGTATGAAATTTTTTTTTATTTTAATGTTAATTATTTAGTTTAATTGATTATTTGAGATGAATATTTTATATGCTCTGATTGGTTATATGGATTCCATATATAGAGAACTTGATACTTTCAACTTCGCCTATACACTGTGAGGGATATGACATTTGGTCAACACAAGTCCTTTTGCACTGCTTTGACATTGTTGAGATGCATTGTCTAGATCGGATAATGCGGCAATTTAGACTATCTCAACATATACCGCATTATGTTGATAACAGAGAGGAGTTACACAATGATAATTGTCAGGATAAGCGCAGGGAAATTAGTTGATAATTCATGCATCTTACCTTGATCTCTGGAATGCTAGAAGAGATTATGTTTTTGAGGACTGGCAACCTACGATTGATATAGATACATACATGACATGGTATAAATTCATTACGTGTCATTTCATTACACCGACCTAGTTGCGTTTCATGAGAAGTCCACGCAACTCGATGCTCAGAAAGTAGCAATGACTCATTAATATTTTACATTATCGATTGATATGCAATATTGTTTTGCATTTATTAAATACTAAAATAATTTTATTATGGATTATGACTCATTAATGTATGTATACAGATTAATTACTTAGTGTGAGAAGCTCAGAAAGCAGCAATGGCTATCCTTAAAGGTGTCGATGAGATGAGGCGTATTGTAACCAAGATCATATTTAATTTATGTTGTGATGGACTTCAAGAGGTTGGGGGGTTGAGCGTCTTGAAGTAGCATTAGTGGAAGATGATATTGCTTAATGTGGGAGTGTTGGGGATGTTAACCTGTCTACGAGCATCCAAGGCTCGTCCACGAGCGACCAAAGTCCATCCACAAGTTGGGATGATATTGTTTCTCCTCAAACATGCATGGATATTACAGACTCGACCTCGAGTTGAACGAGTTAAAGAGATTATTAGATATAATTAAATATTATTATATGTTATGATAATTGTGAATAAATATATAATTAGATTAATTTTCAATAAAATATTATGTTGTCTTAATTGTCAGTGTACATTTGTTATTTGCAATTTAATATATTATGAGCTACTTATGTTACTTGTGTTTTAATGGTGGAGAAATAGTTATTTTTGATTGTGTGAATTGCTGTTTTTTTTTTTTCAAAGAGTTGATGGCAGAATAAATTGTCTCTAGATGTCTCTGTTAGAGGAGTCATGAATATCTTATGTGAAACAAGAGCCGCAAATCAAACAATATAATTATGCACTTGATATAGTGATGAATGTGAAAGCAACATATTACATAGTAATTTGCAAAGATGAGGCTCTGTTTGTTTTTGCATTTTAAAAGTGCTTTTGAAAATTTTGAATATTTTTTATTTTTTTCTTTGCTTCAATTTTTGTTTACATGTTTTTAGATCATTTTGATATGCTGATGTCAAAAATAATTTTTTAAAAATAAAACAAAATATTATTTTGATATATTTCCGAGTGAAAAGCATTTCGAAAAATAATCGCAACTACACTTCTAAAAAAGCGCTAAGTGCAGCTTATGGTTATGGACTAACCATTTCTTTCTTTCTTTCTTTTTTGTGACTATGATCAAACCATTTGGTTAGCAAATTAGATGCAAGATTATGCAACAGGTATGGTGAACATTGCCTTTTGTTAACAATTAATAAATGAATTTCATAGAAGTTTAACTATTCACTACAGTCTTACAACTTTTAAATAAAAAGAAATTTACCTCAATATTTTTTTTTATTCGGTGATATTTTTTTAATGTAATAGCATAATTGATAAAGCACCACCATACATCCGCAAGAGATATTTTAAATATAAAAAATACATGTACTTCTTTTTTGAATTTTTATAACAAGCAATTTATTACAAAATTATATATTTATCATAAAATACT
>Ga0325414_1001193_pt1 | contig 24484 bp, 17 predicted proteins | sample PopdelMetagenome_8_FD_206183 | JGI IMG/M metagenome (GOLD analysis project Ga0325414, IMG submission 206183) | Populus deltoides microbial communities from Bellville, Georgia, United States - Leaf-PdKOR-R3 | ecosystem: Host-associated > Plants > Phyllosphere > Phylloplane/Leaf | place: USA... | reverse complement strand
ATGCCAAATACATTTTAGAACATAAAACATCACACAACCTAATTATTATATAAAAAAGAATTTAACGAGAGAAACTCTCCTGTAAAAATCATACCAATTCAAATCGATCGAGTATTTTTTATTTTTTTTTGATTTGTGGATGAAATTTACTAGATCGAGGCATTTAAAAATCATGGACAAATTGGTTGGAATTCTTTTACTATCTATAATGGATTGAATCAAGGGAAAAATTATTTAATATTGATTCTGTATTGGATAAAACTGATAAAATAAAAAAATTTAAGACTTAATTGATAATAAAGTAATATGCAAAGGCTAAATTAAGGTTTTTATAGAATATTTGAGAGTGTTCTAACAATTATTTTTTAAAATAATTTAGTAAAATTTAAGTAAATTATTAAAAATACAAATTAAATTTTGATCAATTTATTTTTACATAGCTAATTCCACATATTGAAGGTTTCTTCCTTCAATAATTTAAATTTTGGTCAATTAAATTATTGAAAACATGATGTACCAAAAGAAATAAAAGCTAAAACAAAAAGGATAATAATGAAATGAGGGAAGGAACAACGGAGGAGGTTTCTTCCTTGTAATAAAGAACCCTTTTTCTTTCCTTCTTCTGTCAGACAGTGTCAGATCCATCCAGGTCCAGGGACGAGGGGACGAACCTCTTTTCTTTAATAACAAAGGTAAGCCCTTTTGGGTTCTTGAAATTTTTGTTGCAGAAGCTCTTTGATCACTACCAATTGGAATGGGGATTTCATTTGACCTATTTTTTCTTCAGAGATTGAAACAATGGATAATTCAAGTGACGTTATAGACACGGTCAGTGGTAATGGAGGAGGAGACTCAAGAAATGACGCCGCAGCTTCAACTTCGTCCGCTGCTTCTTCTCCGAGAGCAGTAACTTCTGGGTATCGATTGTTTGATCGCCAAGACTCGCTTCACCAGCTTATGGGTGCTGGCAAAGGTTTTTTATTCGACTTTGATCCTTTCTTTGATTGCAAGATTTCAATTGGGTTTTCTTGAATGGATGTAATGGGAGGGATACTAAAAATGAAGAAAAAAAAGTTTTTTTTTTTTGGGGTTTTGGTCTTTGGTTAACAAGATAATTGTTTTACCTTAATTTTTTTATTCTTATTGTTGGCCGGGGAGGTTTAGATAGAAGAATCTGACAGACGAAAACTAGAACGGTGGTGAATGGGATTTAGGTTTTAGCATTTATAGAATGTGTAATGACAAAATTTATGCTGTTTAGATTTCTGAAGATTGAGCAAACTGATGATAACTAGCTCAAGAAATTCTCAGGGAAATGAAAGTTGGACTTGAATTGAAGAAAAATAATGAGTAAATTTTAGTTTGCATGGCTTTTCTTGAATTAAATGACTAAGCTGTAGATATACCTTGGAGAATTGTTAATATTGAAATGTAGACTGAAGGCCTTTTCTTTTGTTACGAATTATTATAAACAAAGATTTTTTTGTTTTGTTTAAAGATTACCTCTAAATTATGATGCGGGACAAAAGAGATTTGAAGCCTAATAAGAAAGAAAATAAAAAGCTAAGAAGAAGAAGAAGCCGAAGAAAGAGAAGAAAAAGCTGAAAAATAAAAATAAAAATAAAAATAGGGTTGGAAAAGTCTGTAAATTTGTAAATTTTATTCAATTCATTACGAACTAAAATGTAATGTCAAGAAAATTATATATAAATAATAAAACCCTATTCAAAATCAAATTTGGGTTTAAATCCCATTAACTAATAAAATTCAAATAAAATAACATAAACTGAAGTCCAATAATAAAGATAAATAAAATCCAATAACTTGGGCTTGGATGAGCCCAATCTCCCAACCAAAGAACAATGAGTTAGGCTACCCTCCATCCTCTATGATTATACGAGTGCGCAAATAGTGTCTCGGGTTCAATATCACCATCAACTCTCCCAAGGTTGGAGAAACTTGACCCTGTCGGGTGTAGTTCAAGGCTGCTCCAATAACACTCCCAAAGATCATTATTAAGCTGCTGTGATGTTTCTTTGATAATCCAAGTATAGTCTGAATCTAGCCGTCTAGCTGGGGCAAGGGTTTCAAAAGGATCATCGGGGATAAATTGTTGTGTTTTATATATAACAAGGTCCTTCATGTAAAAAATAGAGCTAACATCAAAGTTTATTGACAATTTAATGACAACTGTTTGATTCAATCATTTGCAATGCTTTGATTGGTCTAAACACCACTCACTTGAAATTTATGATTGGTTTTCGAAAGACACCGTTCAAGTCTAATCTTATCATGAAATAATCTTCAATATTAAATGCATCATAATACATATGTAATTCAACTTGAAATTTTTATTGTTCATTACTTGCTTGAATTTGTTTTATAATCCAATATGCAGATTATGAACTTTGCATGTGAAAGACTCAGTTGAATCAGACATTTTAGAGTGAGGAGACATAGGAAGAAAATCTACAAGCTTTCCAGGCTCATAACTCTGAACACTATATGACTGAGGGTGAGGAGTGAAACAAACACTATTTGAAGCCGTAATCAATATAGTTTGGACACAACCTAGTAAATTATGATTATCTTCTTCTTTCTCATCACGTGTCAGGGATAAGGGATCAGGGAACTCAACACGTTGCTCTAAACCTATGATGTGCTGGACGTCAAGCATGAGAGGGTGAGGAGCATGTTGCTCTAAACTTTTGACGTGCTGGACATCAAGCATGGCGAGTGAGGAATTAGGTGGTTTAAGAGGACTGATATCATGCGACTCTTCTAAGACCATATTTACTTCTTCGAGCGATTCCATTAAAGAGTTTTCTAAAACTTCTTCCTCTACCACTAAAGCAGAATTATTATATTCTTTATTAACCTCATTATCAGACTCAATTGGACTAATAGTGTTAATTCCCTCGTCTTGCACATCCTTTTCATCCAGGTTACTAAAATTCTTAGGATTGATTTCTTACACTTTCACTCAATAATTTTTCTTTTCATTTATATCCTTATGTTTTTGGACGACTAAGAGTTTAGAGGTGCAGTTGATGAAAATATGACCGAAACCTTGATAGTTAGCACACTGAACCTCTGAACTCATCTTGGACATTTCATTAACGATTTTCTCTCTCTTATCTTCTCTATAAATTTGGGCACTACTAGAACTAAGTCTATATGATGAAGCACCTAACAAAGAATCATCATTCATAAATTGAGATCTAAAAGGGGTAAGATGAGGGTCTTGACATTTTATCCATTGACTCTTTGCAAGCAACTTATAATCTTATACTATAGTATAGGCTTAGTCAAGAGTGAAAGCACCTATGAGCCTCATCTTTTTTCTAAAATCTTCATTCAAACCTTAACAAAATCCACACAAAGTCATGGTTTTATTTTCTCTTATGGCACATCTCATCATGTAATCATTAAATTGTGCTATATATTCATTGACAAACTTGTTCTCTTGCCTCAGATTGTTTCATTGATTTAAGATTGGGTAGGTACTTTTCCTGTAGTTTTTGTTTCATTTTGGTCCAATTAATTATGGAAGGTTAACCTCTCCACATAAAACAATCCTCAACATCTCCCAATAAAGTTGGATTTCACCAACGAGCAACATTATCTTAGCAAATCTAACTTTTTTATTATCAGACAAGTTGTGCTACTTAAAGAATTGATCCATATCACGAATCCATATATCAAATATTCAAGGGTCATGATGTCTGTAAAAAACAGGGGTTTCTATTTTGTTAGGGCTTATGACTTGTTCTTCAAAGTCATCGTGTTTATAGTAACCTAAATGATAGTCATATTGGTGGCGCTCAAGGTGAACTTGCCTGTAATGATTATTCTTGTGATATTTATTGGTATTTGGGTGCCTTATCTTTAAACATGCTGGTTATTTGGGTTTGCAACTCCCTTTAAATGGTCTTAAAAGTATTACTAAGGGTTAGATCCACGATAAATGTAGATTTAAGTTTAGGCATTAGATGATCATGACACAAATGTGTGCAACATTAACTTAAAAATTGAATTGAGATCACAAATGATTTTTATTAGTGAAATCACAATAAAAAAATAAAACTAATTCCATTCTTTTTTAATGTGGAGATTAATCAAGAACAGAAAACCCCTGAAAATTTTAAGCATGCATTGCTAGACCCTTAAGTGTAAATGATTAATCAAATAAAAAATCACAACTTTTCAGTAGTTTTGATAAGCTCCACAATTAATTAAAAAGACTTATAACAAAATTTGAATGACAAAATATAAAGTGAGCAATGATATAAGACTTTAATGCAATTAGAGTTTTTTTTTAGGCATAGACTTACTATCAATGATAATTTAAATAAAAAGTGCAATACTAGAACAATAAAATTCAACGTATCAAAAAGTAAAGTAAATTTACTGACCAGATTGTTGGTGATGATGATAGACCACTTAGATCACTATTGTCAATGTAGTGTAATGGACCTCCAAATGTAAATTTTTTTTACTATTTTTTTTTTCCCGACTTTTAACTTTTTTCCTTCTTACAATAAACTACACATTAACTTAAAGAAAGAAAATAAAAAAATAAAATAACATAAAAAATGTGATGGAATTAGGCAGTAAATTAAAAAGACAATTTGACATTCTTTATCACACCCTTTTCTCTTAAAATCTGGGCACCGACTGTTCTTCCTTTTTTTTTTTTTTGTGTATTTGCAAATCCCTTTATGCTCTACTTGGACAAAACAAACTGTTTAAAAAGACACTAGCCTTTTGACAAGGACACCAAACAGCTGGCAAAAGATAGCCAAGGCGGTTGGTGGAGTGAAACTTGCTGAGGAAGTGAAGGACATTGTTGACGATCTGGCATTTAGGAACTGCTGTGGAGTAACTGGTGGCTTCTGTGAAGGGGTCTACCGTGCCAGTGGGCTGCTGATTTTGTCTGGTGTGCTGGCTGATGTGGCTGGGAAGGATGAATGGTGGCTGCTGTCGGTTGGAAGATCAATTGATGTGGATGTTTTGCACTGCTGGACAATGGGTTTGGTGGCTTGGTACTCGGTTTATTGATGATAGGATGCTGTGGGGGTTAAGATGGGTGGTGACTGAAATGTTTTTGTTTGTGGCTTTGGGAACTGGTATGTGTGGGGTGTTTTGGGCAATGGCGGTGTTGAATCGAATTGATGTTGCTGCGGTGGCTGGGGCGAGGCTGGCTGATAGGTTGATTTTCCGGTGTTGGCTATGAAAAGAGGGGAGGGTTGCTGATTTGACGGGCTAGTGGGTGACTGGTTGGTGGTGTGTTGCCATGAGGGGTTGTTGTGCTGGGAAAGTGGCGTGGCTGGTGTCTGTGTTGGTCGGCAGCGTGGTGGCTGAGGCTGAAGACTGGCTGTTACAATTGGTGTGTGGGGGTGGCTGGAGGATGAGGAAGATGAACAATAGCTAGGGTTAGGGTGTAAAGGGGTGTTTCATTGGATTTTTTTCCTTCCAGAACTCACCTGCAAACAAAAAGATTAAATGATTTTTTCTCTCTCTAGATCAACCTTTGATGATGATTCTACACAATTTCTAGGTTTTATATACTGTGTTGAATTTTGAGGATTTTCACAAGCTCTAATAGATCGATTAATTGTAAGAACAATAAAAAAACTCGGCTCTGATATCAAAGTTGAACGGGACAAAAGAGATTTTAAGCCCAATAAAAAAGAAAATAAGAAGTTAAAAGAAGAAGCCTAAGAAAGAGAAGAAAAAGCTAAAGAAAAGAAAGAATAGGATTGGAAAAATATGCAACTTTGCAAATTTTATTCAATTAATCAAAAACTAAAACTTAATGTTAAGAAAATTTCATGTAAATAATAAAACCCTAATTAGAATCAAATTTAGGTTTAAAACCCGCTAACTAATAAAAATATAATAAAATCATATAAAATGAAGTCCAATAATAAAGGTAATTAAAATCTAATAACTAGGGCTTTGATGAGCCCAATCTCCTAATCAATGAACAACATGTTGGGCTACCCTCTATCATCTATAATCATACGAGTGCGTAAACAATATCTCGGGTTCAGTGTCCCCACTAAATTAACTGAAATAATTAGAAATTGTTTTACCAAAGGATGTTGGGGATTACACCTTCATTACGTTAATGGCTTGAAGTTGAGTGTTAAATCCTACCTTTGCTTGGCCTGGATGTTGTCTAAATAATAGATAATGAAATAATAATATGAAGAGTCATATTCACTTTTAAGCTTCGAAATGATATGAGAAGACAATTTAGGCCTCCTCTTGTGGTGTTTCTTAATGGCTCTGCTATACTTCAAATTGATTCTTTGTAAAGCTAAGGCATTTTCAGTATATGGCCTCAGCCTTTTTCACTTTATTTATCCTGCTTCTTTTACTCCACTTCTTTGCCATTCCTTCTCTATTGAACTAAGTATTTGTAATCAGTTCTGTGTACTGGGGATGTGTGTTTTCTTGAGTTAGTCTATTTCTAATTGGTTCTTGCTGGTTTGAGCTAGTTTATCTCACCATCAAGGTTTCTGCCTAATTAAAGGCTAAACGTGTTACTGTTTGTCATTACATATGCTAAATTATATGATATTATTGCTGCAACTACTACTGTGTATGACTTCATTTCATCGTTTTCAGTGTTTGCAGTTGTTCTACTAATTTCTTGTTCTCTTTCTTTTATAGCTGCTGATGTACTACTTTGGAAGTGGTGGCATGTTTCTTTTGGTGTCATTATGGTTGCAACTGTATCATGGTTCATATTTGAGCGGTCTGGATTGCCATTCTTAACAATTTGTTCTGATGTGTTGCTGATCTTGATTGTATTGCTGTTTGTCCGAGCCAACACAGCTGATATGATAAACAAGTATGCCTAATGCCATCTACATTTTTCATTTGCAGCTCCTTGTTGTTTCAGTTCCAAAACCATTTCTAATTTCACCTTTTTTTTTTTTTAGCAGACAGCTTCAATCGTTACCAGAGTTAGTTCTGTCAGAGGAAATGGTTAACAGTGCTGCAGCATCATTTCGTGTGAAAATTAATAATGTTCTTCTTATGGCTCATGACATTACTCTCGGCAAAGATTTTAGACTCTTTTTCAAGGTCATTGTTGATTGACTTAATAACGTGCTTCTTATGCTCATGTTATTCCCTTTTGGAAAAGTTTTTAGAGTCCTTTTCAAGGTCAATGTATCGTCTTGAAAAGGGTCAAAGATGTTAGATTCTATTTTTCAAGGTAAGTATTGGTTTGCTTAAAGAGGATAAAAGAGTTCCACTATGTGTAATTGAAGATTTATTAAGCTGTTTTGATTTTTTCTTTGTTGTAGTAGTTTATGTAGTAAATTGTAGTCATTCAGTCTTTAAGGAAACTACTCTAGAACAATAAAAAATTGTAGGAATTTCAAAATTTTTAATTACTATATACATATGTATATGGATGGATATGTATGTTTGAATTTGTAATTTAAGAAAATGCATATCAAATATGAGTTAACTAAATTTTCTCCAGAAGAATTAATTCGACACTGCTTGATTTGATTGGGTAGGGGAAATGGGCGAGTTGAGTTAAGGGGCAGGGAAAACAGACTAGTCGGGACTTGCAAGTATACTTTTTAATGCTCTTTTCCTTGAGCGGACAGTAGGAATATTTGATTGGCAACCTTCTGTACTTTTATAAGTGAAGCTTGCAAAGGTTGCCAGTCTACAGCATCCAGTAGGATCTCTAGATGGTTGAATAGAGTCTTGAGAGTCTATCTTAATGAAGTTACAATGTCTTCTATTTGTTTATTGTCTCGCTAACTAATTTAATTGTTCATTTGATAGGTGGTGGTCTTTCTCTGGCTCCTGTCTACTGTTGGTAGCTACTTCTCTTTCTTCACTCTGGCTTATATAGGTATGTATGGCGTGTCAGCGTTGTTAGTCTTAGTTAAGTGCAGCTTTTGATTTTTGGAAGCCAACATAGTGCCCAAGTTTTTGGGGGAAATATCACAGCAGAAAACTTATTTAGGGAAATAGCACAGTTTGTTAAGCTGCAGCATAGAACTTATTGGAAATTAGCAGAAAACTAATTTTGAAAAAAAAAATTAAAAGAGCAGCCCTTTAAAACTTCACCATTGCTCTGTGAATATATTGGATGTAAACTGTTGCAAAATATAGCCTTGTTCTAAACATCGGAGACAAATTTTTTAATTTTTTTTTTAGGTTTATGGGAGGTCCAAAAGGCTTGGGTTATACAAATCCACCAGCTTATTAATTCCAATATTTGAACACAAGGCTTTCCAGTAAAAACCTCAAGTTTTATTAAGTTGAGCCTGCGGAAGGGCAGATTGAAAATTTAACTTCAGTTCCTTTCAAATCTTCATTCTGTTTTATGAACCAAATTTATTTAAGGCCGCGGCAGATTTTTTATTTTTATTTTTTAAATTAAAGGCTGTGGTAGTAACGCTGCCGCAACCTTCAATTTGTTTTCAAATTTGAAGGCTGCAGCAGTGACACTGCCACAACCAATAAAATTTAATTTGATCGTGCCAATGATGCTGCTGCAGCTCAACAAACTTTGCTATTTTCTCCAATAAGTTTTCTACTGTGCTATTTCCCCAAAAACAAATTTGGGCACTGTGCTAGTTTCCAAAAAACTGATATTTGGAACTGTGAATTCTTATGTTAAATCATTTATTTCACCTTAGTTAAAACCCTGGATGCCCTATTCCCTTTGCTCTAAAGTTTATTTTTGTGGAAGGCTTTTCTTGCAATACATATGCCTGTTCTTGAACCTTGTGACATTCCTTGAAATTTGTTATCGTGCCTGTGGATGTTACCACTGTCTGGTCTCTCCTTGAAATTGTTTGAATACTTCATATTGTTTGGACCAAAATATTAACATGTTTACCACTGATATTGATAACAGGAACAATCTTATCCATTACAATCCCTGCCTTGTATAGCCGATATGAAGAACGTGTGGATAGATGTTGTGGGATAATCCATAGAAAATTATCACATCACTATAAGATAGTGGATGAGAGTGTTATTAGTAGAATCCCGCAGAGTTTATCCAAGGACAAAGATTCATGAGTCTGATGTACATATAGGTTACCGGTGAGCCTGCTTTACAGTTCAGAAGTTCGAACTCTGCCAAAACTCAATGATTTTGGTTACACCATTATGTTTTTAGAGCTAGTTCTTCTATCAATTATGCACATGATCTTCTAGTTGTATTTGTTCCAAGTCTGAGACAGGTGCAGCATGCTGGAACACGGAATAAATGATTTCAAGGAATGTTAAAGTTTCAATGCTAACGATTGTTGTACAAATAGTTTTTCAATCAACCTCAGGTCTAGGTCTACGCATGAAATTGCTGATCAGGTTCATCATGCAGTCATCATGACCGTAGTGAGGGTAATCCATGCAAGGAGCCCTTCTGCGCGTAGCTGCTGTTATATTTGATCTTGCAGCCACACAAGGAATGTCCCAGATACATAGGATGACAACGGGAAGTGCATCTGAACCAAAGCTTAATTAGCTGACAAGAGTGGAATCTTGATACTTTCACATGAGACATAACTGAGTTTCAAAACAGCTTCAAGAGCATCAGAAGATACACTGTATCGCATGCATAAATCAGCCATGGTAGCCAGCATTCATCTAATCTAATTTAAGGTCTCAGTATGTGATAGTACGAGAGAACCCACAAAATTCCTACACGCATTGGTCTGTAACATCAAAGTAAACCATTAATTCTGCATCTTCAGTGATCACAAGAGAGGTGCTTGAATCCAGCTTCTGAACAAACCAAGCCCGAGCAGTTCTTTTGCCTTCTCCAACCAAACATAGCAAGTTTAATCATAGAACAGGACATAATGCACCTGCTAACAGCAATTTCAACCAACACAAATAAGATTTCAAGGCTTAAGCAATTGATCCAAATATTGTTTGTGCAATTCTGCTATCAGAGCACAAAAACGTCCAGGGAAGACTGATTTTTCATGGGGAAATTCTGCAATGGTCCGATTATCAGATCATGAAAAAATGCCAGAACAAATTTAAAAGTTGAAGTGATTTTGGATTCCTAAATCATGATATTTGATCCAACATAATACCTCTTTCATAACAAAGATAATTGAATAGTAGTTGTATGTTGGTGAGAATTGCACACCCTACTTGTATTCATGTGTTGCCTATATATATAGGCAGCATTGTGTTTGATTTAAATTCAGAAACATATAAAATCTATCCTATCTCAACTAAAATACAAAACTTGAATGAAGGATAAGTTAACTGAAACTTAAAAAATAACAACCAACAAATAAAGATTATTATCCTCTATTATGGCTCCTTATAATGGAGGTTGAGAGAAAAGTCCAGTTTTGATCTTGAGATTGAGGAAACGAGCGCAAGAAATAGTTTAGTGGGAACATCTACAAGTTGATATTTAATAGACATATAAGTAACACAAAGATCACCATTTTTTACTTGATCTCCAATAAAATCAAAGTCAATAACAACATGCTTCATTTGTGAATGAAATACTGGATTAGAACAAGGTTGACTAGCTCCAACAATATATCATTGGATAATAAGAAAACTTAACACCAAGATCAATTAAGAGATAGTTGGCCCAATAACAAATGAATGATACACAACTTTAATGGATTAACGAGCTATTTTATATGACATAAGCTCCTATAGAAGAAAAGTCATCTTTGTCACTTGCCCAATCAGCATAAAAAAATGAATGCAGACATCAAGGTGAATCATTATAGATTTGCAAGCCATAATCAATTATACCACACAAATAACGTAAGAGATGTTTGAAAGTGACCTAATGTTTGGTTGTTAGACAATGCCTATATTGAGAGGGTTGTTAACGATAACGAAATATCATGACTTGTGATTAAGAGGTACTGGAGACTATTAACTACATCTATATACTTCGTAGCATCAAATAAAAACAAGCTAGAATTTAAAATGAGTGGAGGACTTGGTGGTATTGGAGTGAGAATTGATTTGGCATTTATCATGTGTGCGAGATATAATGTCTGTGATGTAATGTTTTTGAGAAAGTAACATATCATTTTTGTATGTCACAACTTCCATACCCAAGAAATAGGATAGCAATTTAAGATCCTTTATAGAAAACTGATGAGCAAGAATTTTCACAAAGCTATTAACCATCTCAGCATTGTCAATAGTGAGAATTGAGTCATCAACATAAACTATGTGATACCTAATGTGTCCATCAATAGTGAGTAAATATAGAGATGTATCAATATGAGAATTCTTAAAACCATAATGAATAAGAAAGGTGTGAAGTTCGTGACACTAGGCTTGAGGAGCTTTTTAAAGGTTATAAATTTTTTTTCTAAGTATACATACATAAGATGAATTATTCTAATCAACAAAACCTGGGGGTTGAGTCATGTAACTATTCTATGAGAGATGGCCCTATAGGAATATATTGTTCACATCAAGCTCTCTCAAAGACCAATTATGACTCATAACTAGATTGAGAACAACATGAATAGTGTTTGGTTTGATAATATGATTAAAAATGTCATCGTAATTTACTCTTGGATATCAATGAAAGCTTTTTATAACCAAACAATCTTTAAATCTATTAATAGAATCATCCAAATTATTTTTAGTTATAAAAATCAACTTATTGCTAATGATATTATAACTTGAATAAAGTGACACTAGCTTTCATATTCCATTCCAAACAAGAATATCACACTCTTTAAACATGGTCGAACACCACTTAATATGTTTGAGAGCTTAGGTCACTGTGGTTGGTTCAAGATTATTGGATTTGAAGAGTTAGGTATACACACTCAATTTTCTAATAGGTTTGTGAATGTTATTCTTTGCTTGAATAGTTATAGTATGAGTAGAAGATGATTAAGTTAAAATTGGGTAATGATTACCTGAAATTTGAGTGGGGTTGAGGTTTATATGAAGAGGTAGCAGGTAAGGGCTCATGCGAGATTAAGTGTGATAAAACTTCACATCAAGAAACTTCCATTTCAAATTGAGAAATTAATGGTGATGCCAAAGAAATAATTGTAAATTTAAGTGGTGTTAGAATCCAAGTGGTAATAGCACTAGGTTGTGGAAGAGGGGGTTTACCAAAAAATAAGGTGAAAAAAAATAAAGTTTCAATGAACTTAACATGTATTAATATATGGATTTTTAAAGTTAAAGAATCAAGCACTTTGAGTTAAATAATAGCCAAGAAAACACAAGGTTTGGAATATGAATTAAAGAATAGTCATGTTTTAATACATTAATAATGACTATGAACTAAGTGATGAGGAAGATGATGGTAATGTTACTTTGGGTTTAGTTGACCCATATGAAGATGGTGAGTTTTATAATCCAATAAACCAATTCATAGAACCTCCCATTTCTAATTTTAAGGATGCTAGTGGGTTGATGAAATGTTATGCAAATATTGGGTTTTGAGTTATATGAATTAAGGAATAAGTGTTCAATTAGAGGTTAGACAAATCTTTTAAAACAAGTCTGAATTAATTAATGTAGTGAAAAGAAGGCACATAACACATTAATTAGAATAAAAGGTGCAACATTCAACCACAATTTATATGCAATTATAATGTACGCATGAACCAAAATATCAATAGCATTTATATGAGTGGAATCATAAGAATTTCAATTTATTTGAGATCTCAAAGTTGATGTGTCTACATACATGTACCAATTGATCGGTTATGTAAAACCTTCATTTGCTTGATTCAAATTTTATTGCTAATATAGTTTTACCAATTACAAGTGATGACATAAGTATGAACTTTGCATCCAACTAAGAAACAATACAAAAATAATAAGTTTAATGTCTCATATTACGTGACATAAATAGCTAAACAAAAGGTTCTCAAGTGATTGTTTTATTTGCACGAGGATTCCATTCAAATTCAATCTAGAGTGTTACTAGCACTTTAAGAATCAAATTATGGTATAATTATCCAATGGGATCACAATAGGCTGGATGATGACACAACAATATTTGAAAGAGTTTGTTGGTCATTTAAAGTTCTAATTAAGGGCTTGGGTTCTTGTTAACCATTGATAAGTGTTGATAACACTCATCTATATAAAAAGTATAATAGGAAGTTATTGGTTAAAGTTGGTTTTGGCATGAACAATGGGATATTTCCATTATATTTTGCTTTGGTCAAAGAAGAGATAAATTACAATTAGATATGGTTCTTAGCTTGTATTTGTCAAAAACATTATAGTTGGCAATACCACACTATATATATTATTATATATACATATTAAAAATAAGAATACGATGTTAGAGATATGGCCCGAGTTGTTTGAATTTTATTGTTTTTATCACGCCACTTTATAAGTAACTTTAATATTATATTTAAAAATTCAAGTTTGAAGAAAACCTTAAATGTGATTTGTCATGAACCATGAAAGTAAAAATTTGATACCTGATATGGTACTATGATTAAGAATGACAAATGAGTAAAAGAAAGGATAAAAGTTAAACAAAAAGAAAGATGAGCATTTTCATATGATAATGACCACAATGATGTTAATATGGTCATAAATTTATCAAAATTCTTTAATCTTATCATGAATGGTGGTCATGCATCTCCCATTACTACTCTATTCTAGTTGACCTTTTATAGGTTAAATAATTTTTTTTTCATCAAAGATTCAAGGCACAAGATTTCATATCTTGTGGTATATTATGGCCTTTATAACTACTTTGTGAAATCACAATAACTTTAAATAAATAAAAAACACATATGACAACTCTGTTTAACCATAAAATGTGTTATTTTTAAGTGAATACTCCCATAACCCAGTGGTCTAAGAGAGACCTGACAGACAACTAACATGTATGAAAGAAATTGAACAACTGGTAAATTGAAAATGTTTCAACGACCATGTTCACATCTCATTGCAAGTTGAATCTCATAATGAGTTAAATTCGCATAATTTATGAATATTTTATTTAGTGTTTATATACTCCAAAATATATATGCTTTTTAATTTTACTCTTTACCCAACCAATAAGTATGAGATGAATATATTAGGCTTAAGAGCATATCCAATTATATAAAGATATAGAAGATGTTAAAGAAGATTAGCTTGTATACATAACGATATAGATGTAAGAGAGTGGTATACACAAAACAAACCTTGCATACGAGTGAGAGAGATGGCATAATAGAAAAACTTTTGAGATTGAACAATGTATATTATGTTTTACATTAATGTTGTTTGTTATTATTTTATATTCATTATTTTTAAATATTGAAACTCATTTGACAAATATATCATATAAGTACACAATAAGTAATGATGCGTATGAGAGGTAGCTAAACAAGTTTTATTGATGGTCCCCTCCACCACAGGAACAATGTAAAGAGTAATTTTATTATATGCCTTGTGGATAATTCAGTTTTATATTTGTAAGACTAACATTAGATTGCAGACATATAGGTTGAACATCTAATTTTACTTGTGATAGTTATATTGTAACATATTCATATTCAACATCACAATAATACTAATATTTATGTTATTTGATTGATTTTTAGGGTATAAAAGAAATATATTTTTGCCATTATATTAATTCCTCTACATTTATGTATTCTTGTTTTCATCATGGCTGTCGATTTTTATAGGATCACTAACCTCCAACATATCATGCTCGATCAAGGATCGCTTGGTGCATTGGTCGAGAGATGGAGTAATGAGACCCATATTTTCTATCTACATGTTGAGGAGATGGTGCCCATGCTCCACTGTGTTGTTCTATTACTTAGGTTGCTCATAGATGTTGGTTTTGTGACTAAAAAATAAGTGTATAACAAGGAGGTATGGTAACATTTATTAAGATGCGCACGTGATGAAGTCGCTACTAAAGGAGATTACATCAAGCTTAAATGATTGGAAGATAATTTCAAAGCCCTAGATGATGCCATAAATGAGACGTTACTTATGTATGATATAGTGTACCTTATTTACAAGTCTAACTGTAATGTAGTGCTAGTCCCATTTCTACCATAACAAGATGATTTTGAGCGGATTCTAATATATAGTTGGGGGTTAACAATGTTTGCATATCTTTATTGCCAAATATTTCATAGATACATGGCTAGAGAGAAATAAGTTGTGAGTTGTTTGATGCTTCTACATGTATAATTATTTTAAATGTTTTAATTTATCTAATTTTATTTATACAAAAATAATACATTAAAATGTTTTGATGTCAGATGGTGTGGGTTTAATTTTTTTTTGAGAAAATTCAACTCATGTGTGGCCATTCTACTAGGATGAGTTAGATGCACAATAACCTCATCAGTTATGATTTACAACATGCATTTTATTTATTTTTATAATATTATTTTTCAAATCAAACTTTTATATATCAAGGATATGATACAAGCAACTCCTCCAATTTGCATCCAGAGCAACAATATACGGAGGTTAGTGGTCGCAATGCACTATTTTGTTATCATTGAGTTGCATTGCTCGGATCTTGTGATGTGGTAGTTTGGATTGCATCAACCTATCCTAAATGATGTTGAAACGATTGATGATTGCATGTGATCAATCATTGAGCTAGAGATGACAATAACTGGTTGATAACACATGTGGATTATATCAACTATGGGCATGCAAGGAGAGCACATATCTTTGAGGAGCAACATCTTATCATTGATATTGATGTCTACGTGGACTGATATATGCATATAACATATTGCTTTATCACACTAACATGAGACGATATTTCGAGGTGTCCATGTATACAGTACAAGCTCCACACACCAATATATAATAAATTGGTATGCATTAGGTTTTTTTATGAATATAACTTAAGTGTCTTTCATATATATATATATTGGTATATATTAGGTGATGTTTTTTTTATACGAGAGGGTCATTAAGCCACTAATGCGGTTCATGATGAAATTGATGATGTTGTACATGTTATTATAAACAATTATGAATAACTGATGATGCACACGAGGGGCTTGTATACATACAGTACAAGCATTAAATATCATGATATAATAAATTTCTATGCGTTGACTATTTTTTTTTTCAACATAGCTTAAATTTCTTTCATATATAATGGATTGGTAATGTTTTTTTTTTTTTTTTTGATGTATTAGGTGATGTTTTTGGTATGGGAGGGTCATTGAGCCACTACTATCATTCATGATGCAACCGATAATGCTATACATTCCATTGCAAACAACTGGTTCACAGCTTGCCGTTCTGTACTTGATATAGCTGAGGATACTGTACTAGCTGAGGAAAAGGCAGCTTTACGAGGACAAAGACAAAGACACACATGATTTCTAAGATGCAATTTGGACGATGCGGGGCCATCCATGAGCAGCATTCAATGAACTACCAAGAACTAGCTAGATGTAGTTAATTATAGGCATAATTTGTTCAGGTTTACACTTGCAATGAAATAATTTTGTTTTGAAGGATGGTTATACGCTGTCAGATAGCTTAGTTGTGCTACTCGCCAACAAATTTGTGTTAATTTCCTAAAAATAATTTGCGAAATGTGCTATTTTCTAAATGAACAACAAAAAAAAAAACCCTCTATATTTTGCTCAGCTGTCCGTTCGAGGATGTTGCTATACTGTCTCGTTTACTCGTCATGTGTCAGATATCCATTTGACTGTAACTTTTGGAGAAAGTTGCTGGTGAATTTATGCAATCTGAGGCAATGTCCTCTGTTTTGAACCATGGTGCATGACCTTCTCTGATTACTAACAAGTTGATTTTCCTTTTCTTTTTTTTTCCCCAGAACAACTTTCAATTCCATAACAAATATGGGAAATGGAAATATGAGACTTTCAGTACTCTATCAGAAGCAATTCTCTCTTCTTTTTTTTTTTTAAGAAATAAATCAAAGAAGCAACTTCTAATGATCATCCAGGAGAATTTAAATTGGATGAGGATAGAACATATCCCCTTTGTTCAACTTCAATTCCTGAGAATTCTTTTCAGCAGTTTCATCTATGGCAGGCAAAAAATCAGCACATGCAATGTTTTGAAAACGTTCACCAATGACATGGTCTGTGCAAACATTTTCTCAACAACTTCTGAGCCAAAGAAAGAATCCTCTGGCCAATACATGCATAATTTGCGTTGGTATCATCTAATATTTTCTGTCGCATGTCTTTTCCCTTCGTTGATCTGGCATCTTGTTGTTTAGCCTAATCATATTTATTATGTTCCTACTGTTTCTGGGAATACAGCTGATCCTCATCAGAAGGAGCTGGTTTGTGGAAAGAGATTTCTAATTTTGCTACGGCGAACACTGGCATTCCAGTTGTGACAAGCTCAAAACGGTGGAGCGCAATGGCGTTTACAGTGCAAAGAATGGCTAGAAATTTGATGATACATAAATGCATGACGGATTTTTATTCGTAGATTAAGTACAAGACCAAAGAAATTAATTAGTATACAGTAAAACAACGCAAATTTAAATGTTCCAACTGGGTTTCAGACCAAATTGGGGACTAAATCTACCAAACCAATAACGATGTTCATGGCCTTGAAATCAAACAGAAGGCGACGAATGAACATTCCTATGTATGTAAACTGTAAAGGAACTATATCTTTCAATTTTATGCTGCATATATAAAGGCCCAGCGGGTGCTAATAAACCACCTCAGCAACAGCCAGACATATTGGCCATGCCTTTCCTACCCTACCCCCTCTCCTCTCTCGCAAACCATATATAGATGTCATCACACAACAATCAATGAGAATTGTTTGTCCTCAAAAGCTAGAATTGACCGCCTGAAAATGTTTGGCCAAATTGCCAGTTTTCTGGCACGGCGTTATAGCTAGTCACAGTCCTACCATCACTTGTGGTGACTTGGAAAGAAAGACTTTGGCCATTGAGGTAAGAATTGCTTTGCCAGTTCTGGCCCCAGTTCCTTGACATAGCTTGCCACCCTGTCTTAGAACCCTTGATCGACACTGAATGAACATCTCCTGCTCCAGCAACGTTTGTGATCAACACCAAATTAAAGTAAGAGTGCCCATTGATGGTAAACCTTATTCCTCCTTTCTTGACACAGGGGACCCTGTTTGGAGTTGGGACCAAAACAAAGTGTGTTAATGAGATGAGCTCAATCTATCTGATAATGGTGGATGCTCTGTTGCTCCAACGTATGAGCCAGAGCTACCGCAGAGCCAAAGATCATAACTAGGTACTGTATAAATGATCTATAAGCGTATGGAATAAACTAGAACTGGTTCGTTTAATTTTGCAGCGTATTTAATTGTAAACGATGGAAGTCACTTGCCAATCTGTTAATATACTATTAGGTGAAATTATATGAAAATGAAAGTTGAATATCTCAAATGAGAGGTTGATTTTTACCTTCTGAATGAGATTGGTACAATTCCAGCTCTGTATTGAGCAATTTGCAAGAAAGCTGGCTCAGCCATGTCAAAGTGCTGGAGGGGAGGATTACACCAGCCACCGTTGTCATTAGACAAGGCAGAGTTAGGGGGGCAGAAGTTAGTGGCTGTGACGGTGATGGACCCAGGGAGGCACCATTTGGGATCATTGTCACATCTCATCTCATAACAAGAACCACAGCTCAAGCCATTGTTGAATAGGGCAGTACTAAGTGCTGCAGTGTTAGTACCATACCCTTGACTGTACAAATTGCCATACCCACAAGCACCTCCTGCAATATTTAGTGTATATATATATATCCATTAAGAGCCAAAACTTTATTTAAAGGAAAAATCAAAGTTGTAATTCAGACTCTGAGTCCACTAGACAATCTGTGACATCTTAAGGACTATAGTTTTTGAGTGACATTTGAGCTTCGTGACATGTGCAAGAGTAGAGTACTATTTTTCCCCCTTTAACACTATGGTTTGATAAATGGACCTATTGACATGTGCCCAATTCATCATATATAATAATATTTTACATTTTACATTGAAATCTTTTCAGGAAGTGAATATGGAAAAACCTTTCAGTAGAAGTAGCATTATTGCCCTATGAAGAAAGAAAAGTTGCTGAAACATACCCATTGTCCCAGAAGCATCACCCCCGCCATAGAAAGTGGCATGGCCACCTTGCCACCCTCCGGAGTCCCCATAAGTGCCTCTAAGGCACAAGTGGAGCGCAAACAAGAGAAGAGAGATAGTAGCTGCCATTGTCATTGTTGCTGGTAAGGTGTATCTATCAGGCGAGGAGAGGGAGAGTTTGTGTGAGAAAGACTCGACGCTTAGTGCTAAGGAAAGGAGAGCATGATCGCTTTATATAGGCTGTGAAGGGGGTGGAGGTCGAGGGCGGTTGTGATGTGGACGTATGGAGGAAGCTGAGACAAGCTAATAAATTATCATGTCAGATAGCCATAGCCACAATGAAAAATACTGATACTCCTTGTCATATTTTCTTTCAAAGAATCGGAGGGCACATGCAGATGTTCTCAGTAGGCATACCATACCAGCTGACAAAGACTAGAGCCCAAGACCCCACCTGCACATGCATTCATCGGCTGCTTAATTTCTTCGGTTTTTTTTTTTTTGTGAGTGTGTGGGTGGTGCTTGTTACGTATGGTAACGTGGAATTTTCTTCTTAAATTGCCTGAAATTGCTGGCCGCGGTTTTCAGGGCTTTGATTGGGGAATTTGGATTTTCAAAGTCCACAGGTAGGTTGAGGAACTTGAGGGGTCACTTTTTTATTTTTATTTTTTTTAATTTTAATTTTAGTGGGGGAGAAGCATTTGATATGTTTCATTGAAGGGTTTTTGCTCTACATAAATTCAATTATAGGCTGCGATTTATTTTTTAAATATTCAAATACTTTTTTAAGAAAAAGAGAAAAATAATGAATATATCTATCAGCTTGAAATGAGAATTGTTTCCTTAGAAAAACATGTTTTTTTTTTTTTTAACTCTTCACTTTCCTGAAAAAATAAAAATAAAAAACAAAATAATTCCCTTTCAAATTAATTCCCTACTATAAAAATAAAGATCTTATTTGATTCATCTAATATTTCATGCTCGTTCCTTTTAGTATTTTCAATTTTAAAATTATGATATTTAGCTTTTCATGAATAAATCATTTTAGAACAAATTAAAAAAAAATCCCTATTCTAGTCTCGAGGATGAGAATAAACCCTAATTCCTCCACGTAAAAACCCTATTTTAGTTTAGTCTCGTGGATGACAATAAACATAATTAGCAAAACTGTGGACAGTGACTTCAAGAATCATTAGTAGGTGGCTCCCATAAGTTATTGATTAGGAGTTTATTTGGTCAAGGAATCGGTTTTAGAATATACACGTTGATTTAGATAAATCTGAATTAATCTGAAAAAATTTTATTTTTTTTAATTTTAATATTTTATTTTAAAAAAATTCATGTAAATATATCTATTTTAAATAATAAAATTTAAAATATTCTTTCAAAATATTTTTTATTTTACATTAAAATGATGCTATGCTATCTTTTTAAGTTGAAATATTTAAATCGAAAAGGTTTTTTATCCCGCATTTAAAAAAGATAATTTTTTTTCTTGTGAACATAGAGCACATATACTGAAGGGTTTCAAATCCCATATTTAAAAAGTAAAATATTTTTATAATATTTATATAGTAAATTTTGAAAAGGGTTAATATCCAATTAAAAAAATATGAAGAAAAAAGTATCTGGCTAGGAAGAAAAACACATTTGAAAAAACAAATCTCTATCAAGTTTTGCCGAGTCACTCAAATCATGGATCAACTCATCAGATCAATCAAATTTGATTTTTTTTTTGTTTTTTTACTGGTTTTTCATTTTATCCAAATAAATCCAACCATTAAATTAATGAGATTCTAGGTTAATTTGTTTGGCCGGTACAGATTTAATAAAGTTACTACATTAATTACAAATTTAAACATGATTAGCTAGAGAAAAAAAGAAGAAGACAACGTCGCGATTAATAAATTAATAACACAAAACACTAATTGTCAATATATGGGGTTAAAGTCAGCAGCACACGTACGTAGTAGATTTTAAATAAGACACACGAGGGAGATTACACAACCGAACAAAAGTCAACACCCAACAAGGAGATTACCAGTTTATTTCTACAAGGGAACAGTGTAAATAATAATAACAAAAAACCCTAGTCAATATTTTGTATAAACTTTTAGACTCTTGAACCCTAGAAATTGAATGGTTCAATTTTTTTATTTTTTATGTTAGCTACTTATTGGTGGAATTAGAATGAAATGGATTTGTTTTATAGGCACACGGCACCATGTACATTAGAGAGTGCTTTGAGAAAAAAATAAAAAAAAAAGCTCGTTTTGTGAGCTTTGAGAGGGAAAAAAATGGTGAGAGATTTGTTTATATATATTTATGATATTTTTTTTTTATTTTAGTTTGGTTCTCTTGTAATTTCATAATGAAATCTTGAATCATCTAACTTTGAAGCGTATATCTCAACTGGTCAGGTTCTGAGTTCACTCTCCATAAATCACCAGCTTGAGTTCCACAAACCTCAAGGTCACTAGAGGCTTATATGATCGTTAACTTCAGAACCCGTAAAATTAATTAAAATACACGCAAATTAACTCGAACACCCATGTTAATTAAAAAAAATCTTATTCGTTTTTTGAGTAAGTAATTTGATTAAACATGTTAAAATAATATTTTTATTTTTTCCCTTTTAATTTCTCATTATCTTCCGCTAACATTCAATAAGATTATTTGATGTTGCGACTTCTTGAAGTGTTTTTTCAACAAATATAAAATCATTTTGAGAAAATAAATTACCTAACTATAAAATCATTACATAAGTGGGAGTTGATCAGAAATTCTTTATTTTTGTTGGAAAAACGCAACTGCTTTTTTTGTCTTTTGCAAAGATGTCTTCTTTTACATATATTTTTTCTTCTTCTACCTAAAGGATTCTCATGTTTATTTCAACTTAATTGATTGATTTAATTAATTAATTAATTAATATAGGGCTCGATACGGACCTACCATGTTAGCATCACATGCAAGTCCCGCACCTCACGGTCACTTGTCTTCATGCATCGCTTTCCTATGAAATTTGAGAGGCTTTAATTTATTAGAAACATGTTGTAAGAAAATAAATAAGATACTGATCTGATCCAAACAAACACGCCACATTTATATAACAAATTAAGAACATATATAAAACTTTGGATAACACAATTTTATATATCATCAATTAATATCATATGAAGAGGAAAATGGAACCCGGACAACATCCTTTCGTTATCCAATCTCAGGAAGAATATCTTTCCACAATATCCTTGTATTTGTTAGTTTTACATTATAATAAAATTTAAATGGTGTGGTGTTTTTACTGTACCACTTTTATATTTTATCGTGGATTATAATAGTGAAATTTTTGAAAATTCTCAATATGATCGATCCTTAAACTTTTTATTTTGCACAATTGGACCCTTTTAAGCCAAAATTAAAGGCCAATTGCATGTTTTTTTAGGGTTTAGGGTTGAATTGAAAGACATGGTTCATTTGGATTCCTTATTTTTTAAAACAATTAGGTATTCGGTCCCTATAATTTTTTAAAAAATATGTTTCGGTACCACACTTTATTTTTCTCTTTTTTTAGTCATTTTTTAGATGAAAGAGAGAGAGGAGGTCACTGAATTCTGGTATAAAGAGAAAAAAGTTATTGTTGGGAAAGATTTAGGCTACCAAAACATATAGTTTTTGTGTCCAAAGGTTCCATATAATGAGGGAGTTAAGATTATACATTTTTTTACCTTCAAAATACCTAAAAAAATAGATCTGAACTCGGGAAGATTTTAGGTTTCGGGTTGATTTCGAGTTTTGGGATGTATTTTTTTTTTGTGTTTTTGAAAACCATGATGTGGTTTAACAAGGTTCTTATGGTATTTCTTAGGTGTTTTGGGTAAAAAATAGGTTGAAAATAAGTTTTTAGATGAAAAAGAACCACGAACCTCATTTTTCCGGCCATTATAGTGGCTGGATTTTTGGATTTTAGATGACATCCTTTTAACTTAAAAAAATATTAGCCCGCACACGGGCCCTTTCAATGTGTGCCAGACACATGGTCTAGCCTATCTTGTTTTTCCTATTTTTTTTTAATTTTATTTAAAATTAATACATGCTTTTATATGTATTTTTAAAATTTTTAAATTAATATTTTAATTAATACACCTTATCTATGATCTTGTTTTTTCTTATTTAGCCATTTTTAGATAGAGATTATTTTTTAATTATATTGATTGTGTTTAATTTGTTAAGAAGTTAGTATGATTCATCTATAATTTTTATTTAATGCATTTTATTTAGATTAAATTTTTTTTTATAATTGTTTGAATATATGCAAACTTGCATAATATTTATTTTTAATTTTATTAAATAAACTTTATATATATGTCGATCTATATTATAAATTGATTTAAAAAAACAAATTTATTAAACACAACATTGTAAATAACATGTGTTGCGATATTAAATATCTTGATTTGTCTCTTATTTTTTCCACTTATGTTTTTATTTATTGTTAATGAATTTTTTTCCCATTTATTTACACAATAGTTCATGATTTATTAAATTGTTTGTGTGCATAAGTTTTTCAATTTACATTTACAATCTTTTTAATGTAAAAAAAAAAAAACATGTTGAAAAATTTGACATGTTAATTTTTTTTCTGTCATGTATTAATGTTTTAAATTTAATCCTTATTCTTATAATTTCTTATTTTTTTTCCTTAACCCTTTTATAAAAGTTTAATTATTTTTAATTTCACCCTTCAATCCAAGTTAAAAGCGTATTGTTTTTTTTTGTTTTTTGTTTTGATTTTCATCTTTATTCTTTTGGTTTCCTTTTGTTAATGTTTTTGTTCTTTTCATTTTAAATCTTAAAGTGAAAATTTATTGTTATCCTTTAATTTATTCTTTATTTCAATTTTAACTTTTATTATTTTAATTGCTATTTTTAACTTTAGATTTTTTTGTTTGTATTTTTTTTCCGATTTCAAACTTCAACATTTTATTTCCGATTATGTCATATATTGTGCTTCCAATTTGATGACTCGGGTTAAGGGTTGACATTTTTTTTTCTTATGTTCTTTTCCGATATCGTTGTATGATATCGTTGTTTTTTTTATTTTAAAAAAATACCTTTGTGGTTTTCTTCAATTTTTTTTCCTATCAAATTATCCCGATATTATGATCTTGAACATAATTTTGTCAGGTTAATCCAAGACTAGCTTGCCCCTTAATATCCAGATTACTAGTCTACCGTGTTGGCTTGGGTTGGCTTGACCTCATTCTTTTATATATATATATATATATATATATATATATATATATATTATTTTTATATTTCTTAAAATGATTTTTCAATTTGTATTTCACTTCTCTTTTATTTTTGCTTATTTATCATTTTTTAAATAGTGATTATTTTTTAATTATATTGAATATGTTTAATT
>Ga0325414_1001192_pt1 | contig 24497 bp, 10 predicted proteins | sample PopdelMetagenome_8_FD_206183 | JGI IMG/M metagenome (GOLD analysis project Ga0325414, IMG submission 206183) | Populus deltoides microbial communities from Bellville, Georgia, United States - Leaf-PdKOR-R3 | ecosystem: Host-associated > Plants > Phyllosphere > Phylloplane/Leaf | place: USA... | reverse complement strand
AAAATCAAAACAATTTCAGAATGAATCATCATGAGAGTAGGATGTATTTGATACCAGGTTTGAGAGCTTTTCAAACTTGTATTGTGTTGATTATTAATGAATTTTCTCCTTGCTTTTGATGTAAGCATATATAGCTTAATCCAACAAAATACTTAATTGTATAATCTTTATATTTTGTTTGTTGCGGTTTTTTTCTTTATATTTATATATGCAGTCCTAGCCCTCTAATAGGATAATTTGAAGTGGTGGGTAATAGTATGCAGTTGATTTAAACAATTATTTTGAGATTGAAAGGATTCAATATATATCCTCGGTTGTTATTTGAAAGTTTAGACTTATTTTTATTGATTTAAAAGGTACAAGTGCTCTATATTCTATTTAATGAATATTGTTTCTTTTTTTTAGGATGGATGGATGAGATCAATTTAATTGGTTGGTGTATGCCAAATTCTTGTTAGAAAACCTACTCAGGAACAAGAGAATGTTATTGTGATTTGAATTGGATCCCAATGAAAGAATACATCAATGAGAAGTTAGTTTGATAAGTTTAATGAATTTATTTATTTATTTATATTTAAACGGGTAAAAAAATCATTTTTCTTGAAAAATGGAGGAAAAACCTCTATGTTATTCATTAAATGAGATCTAAATATTAATTTTTTTTTCATGATTTTTGATGAACCATTGTTTTTAAGGATGGATGGATTAGATCAATTTAATTGTTGGTTGGTGCATGCCAAATTCTTGTTAGTGTTTTTTTTTAACATCGACTTAATTAGGTGTTAACGAAACATCATATATCATATTATAAATTGAAGCTAATAAGATTTTCATTAAACTTTGTTTTGATGCAACATTGTTGTTCTTCATCATAATTAACAAGGAAAAAAATTATAAATGTCCTTGATCTTTAAAAATACAACTAATTTCTTAGTCTAGCTTTGGAAATTTAAAAATAAAAGGTTTAAATGGTATAAAGTTGGCATCTTATTTTTTGTTGGAGACATTGTTGGTGACGTGGGTTTAATTAGGTAAATTGTAAAACTATAGCTAACCATTTAGTAGGTGGTCTAGTGGTAACAGCTTAGGATGAAGGGGTTTATTTTTCCTATGGTTTCAAGTTTAAGCCCTGTGATTGCTAATATGATGACCACTAAAGGCTTACATGGTCGTTAATTTCAGGGTTCATGAGATTAGTCGAAATACACACAACCTAGTCCGGACACTCATATTAATTAAAAATAAAATTATAACCCGTACCAGATTACAGAAAACTTTCCTTCCTAGTTTGATAATAAGGCTGAAGAATGCTTTTATTGAAACCAACTTCTTGTGAGTGTGATATCCTTGTTAATGGTAAATCATTAATATATTTTCAAGATGTATTTTTTATATTGCTAGAAGGTAAGAAACTCATGTAAGCTATTGGTCAGATTAATATCATTAATTAGTTCTTAAATTTTAAATTTCATGTTAATTACTAGTTCCTAAACAAATTGTCTGGTTTAACTTAGTTCATCACCAAATCAAATTAAATTTTTGTTTGATTACTAACAGAATATTAATGTGCTAGTCATGAGATTTTTATTTTAGAAACTGAAGGCCTTTTAACCAATATTTTAAGAGGTTTTCTTATTTGATTTAACAATGATTTTTTAGTCTCACACATAACGTACTAGCACGTGACATGTTCTATTAGCGATATATATGATTCCTCCAAATTTGATTTGATAGTGGATTAAATCAAATAAAATAACTTGTTTAAGGATTAATGACACTTCATAAACTAATGATACCTCGACCAATAATAGTTAAGGGGAATTTCTTAGCTCTTTGCTCTTTATAAGACGATATATAGGAGACGCTCAAAAAAATTGATTCGCTTTTCTTTGAATTTTGAAGCATTAATTCAAAAGGGAGTTTTCATGTTAAGGTGGTGTTTGTTATGAGGTTAGAATAAGGAGGTGAATTAATTATTACTGAAATAATTATTACAAGAGTAGCCTTTAAGAGTGTATAATTTAGTTTTTAAAGTTATTTGTTACATTGATATATTTAGGTATTATTTAGTTATTGTATTGAAACATAAATTAAAACAGAAGAGTAGAAGACAACTAGGACAAAATACATTTAGTTGTAGAATCCAAGATAAAAATGAGTTTGAAAAATTCCCCCCCCCCCCTCTCTCACTCTCACACACACACTTTTAAAAGTGTAATTGTATTAAAAATTTAATTTTCATTTCATAAAATTAATATGAAAAAGTCAATTGCTGAAAATAATTAATAAATTATTTTATACAATTTAATAATTTATAACAATTTAAAAAATAAAAGAATTAATTAGAGTAAATTAATTAATCAAAGAGTGATTTTTATTAAAAGTATTATAAGAAATGTTTTACCCAGTAACTAAGTTTTTTTAAATTATGAAAGAAAATGAATATCATTATGAAAAAGTTAATATGATAACTATAGCATACATAATATTGAGAGATGTAAATTGATCATTTTCTCAATGAAATTAAATTTAATGATGAAGTAATGTTGAATGATAACAAAAAAACATGCATCTATGATGAAATTATTATCTTTCATTTTCAATTGTGTTAGATTTTAACTTTGTGCTAATATTGCCAATATTTTATTTGACATGTTTGTTTAATTAGTTATTTTATTATTAAATATATTTGGAGAAATAATTTAATAACTGAGTAAATCATAATTCAATTATATTATCTTTTTAGTAATAAATTATCTTATTTTAAGAATTATATTTTTTAAGATGATTACTGTTATAATCTATGTTTTGGTTTTTCCTCAAAATTATCATTTTCTTTTAAAATTCAAAACAAAAAAAATAGAAAAATACTAGCAACTTGGCAAGAACATTCTGAGAAGGGTTGCAGATACATGGTGGAACTAAACTGGGATTTTAGACAGAAGTGGAAGCCTGATTGTACCTTGTTGTACCCAAGATTGAAAGACAATGTATATTCAAGGTCAAACTAAATTTGTCTAGACTTTTAAGTTAAGTTTGAGGACTTAATTAGACTTTTAATAGACTAATTTGATTTAATCATGGATTCAATTAAAAGTTTAATTGAGTGTAATAGTTAATTTAGGTCAAATTAAAAGATTTAATTAAATACAAAGACTTAATTAGACTTTTAATAGGTTAAACTAATTTTATTAAGTGAATAATTAAATTTGAAAGGTTAATCAGAGTTTAATTGAGAAGATTGAAATTTTAAAGGACTAGATTTAAATTTTTTTAAAAGCTCAATTAGGTGAAATCAGGAAAAAAAATCAAAGTTTAAGGGTCAATTATGGGCCAAAATAAAAAATATTCAAGACCAATGATTTTTTCGCAAAAAACACGTGAATTTAGGGACCAAATTCGATTAAAAACAGAGGTGAAATTGAAAAAATTAAAAGTTCAAAGGTCAATTAACAACCAAATTATAGAAATTCAAAATCAAAGATCTTTACGCAAAAGGCGCGCGAATTCAGGTATCAAATTCGATTGAAAACACGGGTGAAATTGAAGAGATTAAAAGTTTGAAGCTCAATTGAGAACAAAATTAAAGATATCCAAATCCAATGACCAAGATGTAAAACACGTTGGAATCAAAAGTCATATTGATTTAATTTAATTTAACTTCAATTTGATTTTACCTATCCTTTCTCGAGGACGAGCAAGAGCTAAGTATGGGGGTTTTTTATGCAACCATATTATTCGATAGTTTCACCTACATTTAACTAGAGGTTTGCCTATGTTTTATATATAAAATACCTTGATATTCTTTGTTTTATGTTTTGATGGCATTTTTGGATAAAAGACGCAAAAATGAGTAAATTGGAGATAATTGGCAGACTTGACCTTCAGTCGATGTTTTGTGCAGAGCGTGAGCTCTAGAGGTTGAAATGAAGTGATTCTAGTGGTATTAAAAAGCTATCATCCATACCTTTCTAGACATCTAAGGTAAGAAAATAAAATAAGGAAGAGCATGGAAATCGCAGCCTTCAAAGTCAAATCTCGCAATCTTCCAATTTTGACCTTCGGCCATTCTGACTTGAATATCTGGAGCTACAAAAGCCCACTTGATGCAAACTAAATTTTGTTGGATTCCTGACTCAAAGTTATATAAATGCTCCAAATTGCAGCAAAAAAAATGTCATATGAGGGAGATATGATTTTCCAAAGATGACAACTGAATTCTTCCAGCAAACAGGTTTCGTGAAGAAACGAGTCCAAGTTTTTATTTCAGAAATTTAGCTCCTCTAAGTCAAAGATTGAAGATTTCATGCAAGGCTATTTCTCTATTTTTAGGAAAATAGTTATTGAAGTACTTAAATATAAATAGTCTACTTAAGAGAGGATTATTTTGTAAAATAGAGACTAGGGTTTCCTAGGATATAAAAAGAATGAGAGAAGAGAAGGGGGGCAGCCAGCCAAGAGGAGAAAAACGCCCCCTTCCTCTAAGAAACTCGAAATTATGCATTCTTTTTTCTTTTTGATTAGTTGTTCAACAAACATGTAAGGCTAAACCCTTTTCTTAGTTACAAGGACACGAAAACCTTCAGATTTCAAGAACTGTGAGATTTATTTTACCTTTTCTTTTTAGTCTATATGATGAATATGTTTGTTTTTCTATGCTTATTTTTCCTATGATTGTTTATTTTAATTGCTAGAGCGGACTCTAAGTTATTATTGTAGACAATTTATTGCTAAGTATGATATCAAAACCAGAGTTGTGGTATATGAACTTGTGAAGCAACCGAGTTTAATAATTGTGGCGGATCTACGTTATTAATCTTAGGGAGAACATTCAATAAAATCAAACATAGATTGCGGACAGTTATGTTTTCTTGATTAATCAACTTATCTAGTTTTTAAGGCTGTCATTGAATTAAATTACTAGTGCAGACACTGTGGTTGTTTGATGGTTAGGGTTAGTTATATGACGGATCAATTAACTAACCAATGTTAAGAAGAGATAAATATTCAGAATATAAATTGATGTTTCGTCTCCATGATCAGTTCTGATTTCTGTAGGTGGATGTGTGCTTGCAACCAAGGTTTGTTCTCTTGATAATTTTCTGATTTCATTAAATTTTGTTTGATAGTTTTCTATTTTCTTTTGCTTTAGCCTAGATAACATCCAAATCCCCCCAAATTGCATATCATCTAGCGTAAAAATCTTACTTGAATCTTCCTCGTGGGATCGACCTTTTGCTTGCTACTATCTTGTGTGTTGTGTTTGAAACTAGGGTAATTAATTTGACATCGCAACATGTAGCTGTAGCTGAGCATATGGAGTAAGGGATAATGAATGGTAAAATTTCCATACCCATTGAGCAAAAGGGTTTCAGAAGGGAGAAGAAGGATGTTGATCACATTAAAGGTGGCTATAAAGGCAAGAAAAACCATTTCCAAAACTATAACACCCTATCCCTCTCATCCCAGATTGCCAACGTCAACTTTAATTCCCTATTTCCTACCAAAAAACTTGAGACTCAAGATAACTGAGTCAAAAACCAAACCAAAAGTTTGCCAAAGAAAAATTATCAAAGAATCCAAGAACAATTACCTTCACTAAAATTACCCTTGAATGAGATGTACTAGAAACTATTGAGCATTGAACAAGTGGATCCAATACCGCTCACTCTGCTATAGTCACCCTACCCTAACTGGTATAAGCCAGAACTTATTTGTGAGTACCGTGCCACATCGTAGGAAACAACATCCATACATGCACTACCTTCAAGAACAAGCTCTTGTAGTTAATTAAAGCTGAGTGGATAATGTTTAAGAAGGCCCTAAATATAAATACAAATCCTCTACCCGATCATACCTTGGGTAGTGGATTTGTAAATGCATTAGAGATGGAAAACCCAAACAGTTTAAAAGGTTTCTCTAGATAAGATTTATAAAATGCTGGTAAAAGTCTGGTACAAGAAAAATATTTTTGAAGAAAGACCAATAAGTAGGAATTTATATAAGTATTACGGTGAAGGACATATAATCAACAAATACGAAGGCAAATAAAGGAAACTATAATGCCTTACCACACAACTATAGGTACTCCTTCTAGAGCATGCAACTAGTGCTCATTTTCAAAGTAGAAGTTAAAAGCCTAACCCGTAGCGGAAGTTGCTTTGCCCCCGAAGAGTTATAGAAATAAAAGAAAGCAAAGAGGAAAGAAGTAGTTGACCTGACCTTCGAAGTGAACAAATTCGTCATTGAAGAAAAGAATAATGAGTTCCTAAAGTTGATGAAGCATAACGAATATAATGTTTTTGAGCAGCTTAACAAGACTCCGACTAAAATATCATTGTTGTCATTGATTTTAAGCTCCAAACCATATAGCAAGGCTTTGTAAAAGGTGCTGAATAAGGCTTACATGCCTCAAGATATCAACCAAGAAACTATGGAACACTTGGTAGGAAGGATCCATGCTTCGAATTATCTGTACTTTACCGAAGATGACTTGGATCCTGATGGTACTAAGCATAACAATCCATTGTATATTACAATGAGATGTAGAGATGTCCTGAAGGGGAAGGTGTTGGTCGATAATGGTTCTGTATTGAATGTGCTTCCAAGGCACATGTTTAAAGAAATGCTTGTAAACGAGTCATACATGAGACCTAGTACCATAATGGCGAGAGCATATGACAGCTCACCAAGGCAGATAATTGGGACCCTGGAAGTAGAATTATATGTGGGGCCATAAATGTTCCTCGTAACATTGCAGGTGATAGATATCCATCCATCTTACAACATATTGTTAAGAAGACCATGGATCTATGTATCCAGAGTAATAGCCTTTTTATTACTCCAATGCCTAAAATACATTATGAATAAGATGTTGATAATTATCAAGGCTAGGGAGACAGTTTCCATAATCAGGAATGTGGTTGTACCATTCATTAAAGTGAAATATTATAAGGACATAAACATTCATGCTTTTGAAATCGTGAATGCTAAATGGGTTCTTGAGGGTGTAATGCTAAAAGTTTCAGAAGCTGCAAGGATAGCTGCCAGTTTCTTTTTGAAGTATGGGATTCTTTTCCACTATGATCCTAAAACTAGGATGCCTGAGCGAGTCAATTTGATGACACTAAAATGTACAAATTAGATATTTGATCTCAAGTATAAGTCTAAGAGAGATGACTACAAGTGGGTTTCTAGGATAAAAAAAAAAGGGGGTTAAAATGACAAGGATTGAAAGACGAGAGCTAAAAAAAGAAGAGCTCGTCATCCTGCCACTCCGAATGACCTTTCTAAGATTTGCCAAGGTCATCAAATCTGACATAGTAGACCTTCATATCAATGCTTAAGAGTGTGAGGATGGGGAACAAATTAAAGAGCTAAGGGTCAAAACAGAAGATGAGATGTTGTCACAGGTGTCTATATACCATCGACGACGTCCTTATAAAAGCTTTTATGAAGAAGCTAGCTGAAGGAGAAATATACTAGAATTGGGAGATCAAGCATGCTCCTATGGTGTTCAATGAAGTTTTGTTTTTTTTTTTAATCTTATTTTAACATTTTAGTTCTTTTCAAATGTCTTATCGTGTTCTGTTGTTTTCATCTGTTTTTAGTCTTGATGGTAATTTGGTTTATAATAACATAAGACCTTCTTTATCAAATGATCCTTTTCTTTTTATTTTAATGAGATTATGCATTTTCTTGTGTCCAATATGTGTCTTTGTGTTTTTTTATCTTCATTGTAAATAACACACTTACACGAGCACACCTTACACTTTCAGGAACCCTGAAAGTTCCATCAATTCATAACCTACTACATTAAGAATAACTGGCTAAGCTTTGATAATAAAATTGCAATGGGTGATAAAGACTAGGAAAAAGAGAAAATAAAAGAGTTTATTAAATTGATGGAAAATTATGAGAAAACTTGAAACCCTGCTAGTGAAGAGCTAAAAGAAAAGAAAGAATTGAAAATTGATACCTTTATTACAGCTGAGAAAAGATATGACCTAATATTTTTATTACATGAATATATGGATGTCTTTGCCTGGACTTATACAGATATGTCTAGTTTAGACACTGACATAGTGGTACATAAAATTTTCTTGATGGAAGGGAGTAACTTGGTTAAACAGAAGACTGGATGATTGTCGAATATGCTACTTAAAATAAAAGCAGATATACAAAAATAGTGGGATGCATGTTTTTTGGATGTGGTCCACTATCCTTAATAGGTGGTTAATGTAGTTGTAGTTCCTAAGAAGGATGGCATGATCATGGTGTGTGTGGATTACAAAGATTTGACTAAGGCAAGCTTGAAGGACAACTTTCTCTACCCTACCTAGACGTCTTAATCGAAGATTTTATGAAGAGTGCAACGTAATCGTTCATAGATAGGTTCTCGAGATATAACCAGATTAGAATGGCAGAGGAAGACAATGAGAAAACTACCTTTGTCACGCCTAAAAGAACCTTTTTATTATAAAGTGATGCCATTCGGATTAAGGACTGATGGCGTCACGTATCAAAGAGCAATGATCACTTTGTTCTATGACATGATGTACCGAGAAGTGGAAGTCTATATGGAAGATATACTTGCCAAATCAAAGAAAGAAAAAGAAGAAGATCACGAGCAAGTATTGAAAAAATTGTTCAAAAGGCTGTGAAAATTCTAATTAAGATTGAATCCTACAAAGTGCTCGTTCGAGGTAAAGACTGGAAAACTGTTGGGTTTGATAGTAAGCAGTCAAGGAATATAAGTTAATCCTGATAAAGTAAAGACAATCCAGGATATGTCGGTTCCTAAGACAGAGAAAGAAAGAAGTAAAAAGTTTTCTTGGGCGTTTAGACTATATAGCCCAGTTCATGGTAATGTCCGGGTTGATTTTTCATTTACTTAGAAACAAAAATTATAGGGTATGGGACAGTGATTGCCAAGAGGCCTTTGACAAGATCAAAAGGTATTTTCAAAACCCATCATTAATAGTGCCTTATATACCAAGAAGACCTCTGATCTTATATTAAGAAGTTATCGACGTTGCGCGCCCACAACAAAATGAAGGGAGAATGGCAAATTAAAATGAGAAGTTTAAGACATATCAGGATTATCTCTCAAAGTTAACTAATGAGTTTGAAGAGACAAAATTCACTCACATAAGTAGAGATAAGAATTGGTTTGTTGATGTTTTGACAACCGTAACTTCGATGACACAAATCAATATCGGGAGCAGGATCTAACTAATAAGCATCAAAATCAGAAATCTCCAGGCTCATTGTTGTTCACTAGAAGAGTCACCAGATGGAAAACCATGGTATAGTGACATTAAGAGGCTTATCCAATACTGGGAGTATATTCCAAGAGTCTCCAAAATAGATGAAAAAGACTTTGAGGAGAATAACCATGGATTATTAATTGGATAGAGATGCCCTGTAAAAGATATCGTTTGACGAGACTTTAGTCAAGTGTCTGAATGAGAAGGAGGTTATGCAAGCATTATAGGAAATCCATGAGGGAATTTGTGTCACTCATGTTAACGAACATACGATGGCAAAACAAATACAAAGATCTAGGCACTTCTGGTTAACCATGGAGAGGGACCGTGCAAATGCAAAGATCTGGGTACTTCTTGTTGACTATTGAGAGGCATTGTGTAAACTATATCAGAAAATGCCATAAGTGTCAAATACATGGAGATAGGATAAATATGCCTCTGACATCGTTGTTCAACATGACCTCGCCTTGGCATTTTGATATATGGGGATTGAATGTTATATGACTAATCAATTTAAAAGCCAACAATAAGCATAGATTCATCTTGGAAGCCATCAATTACTTTACCAAATGTGTAGAGTCCAACTCTTACACACATGTAAAATAAAAAGTAGTAAAGAGGTTCATTGAAAAAGATTTGATTTGTCACTATAACATACCAGCAAGATTAATAATTGGCAATGCTTAAAATTCCAATGGAAAATTAATTGTTGAACTCTGCAATAAGTGGAAGATTAAACATCTTAATTTTTCTCCCTACAGACCCAAGATGAATAGTGCTATTAAGGCAGCCAATAAAAATCTTAAAAAGATCATCCAAAAAATGTTGGTCACTTACAAAGATTGGAATGTGATGCTTCCATTTGTATTTCATGCATACCGCACCACAGTCAGAACTTTTACGGGTGCAATCCCCTATTCTCTAGTGTATAGAATGGAAGCAGTGATGCCTTTAAAAGTGAAAATTCTATCATTAAGGGTTCCAATGGATGTAGAACTAGAAGAATCGGAATGGGTAAAACTGAAATTTGAGTAGTTGAATCTGATCGGTGAAAAAAGGTTCACAATTATTTTTCATCATCAGTTATACCAAAGTAGAATGGATAAAACATATAACAAGAAGGTCAGGCCAAGAATGTTTAAAGATGGAGATCTAGTATTGAAGAAAATCTTACTAATATCAAGAGAAGATTAGAGTAAATGGGCACCGAACTACGAAGGACCCTATGTGGTAAAGAAGATATTTTCTAGAAGAGCCTTAATTTTAACCGAGATGGAAGGGGGTGATCTGCCAAAACCCGTAAACTCTGATATTGTAAAGAAGTACTACACTTGATGTACTTTGTCTGTAACACTCCACCTCACTAGCAAGATATTTTCCGCTTTGAGCCCCCAGTCCACCCATGTCCAGGGCTTCCACCCAGGTTCCCCTCACGGGTTTGTTCTTGGCAGCCACACATGGCCCCAAAACGCATCTTACTAGTCAAGGTGAGCATGCATTTATAAAGCCCTGGCTCTGGATGCTCGTTTCCGATGTGGGATCTTACAATCCCCCCACCTTAAGATGAGCCGTCCTCGGCTCTGATACCAAATGTAACACCCTACCTCACTAGTAAGATATTGTCCGCTTTGGGCCTCTCAGTCCACCCATGTCCAGGGCTTCCACCCAGGTCCTCCTCACAGGTTTGTTCTTCGCAGCCACACATGGCCCCAAAACGCGTCTTACTAGTCAAGGTGAGCATGCACTTATAAGGCCCTGGTTCTGGACGCTCGCTTCCGATGTGGGATCTTACATTGTCTATCAATCAATAAAAATCAAAGTTTGGCCAATAATTTTTTTGATGTATTTTCTTTTTCTCTAAAAACTTTGCATGATCTTATAAGCTTAAAAGCTATGTTTTCACAAAAATTTTTGGAAAATCAAAGTTATTAGTATAAATACAGAAGTCAAATTGGTGTTTGTTTTTAACAAATGAGTTTTAAGAATTCAAGCGATCTCCAAATAAGGTGACCAAACACTTAAAAACCTGAAAAACATACCACATGCTACAAAATAACTTTGAAGTTGAGTTTTAATTGAATGAGTAATAATTTATAATCATTATGAAAAACCATTTTTGCATGTTCAAATTAACCAAAATGAAGGAAAGTAGAGCTTACTAATCCTAAACACGTGTTTGAAATGAGGAAACACTATCTTTAACAATCCTTTAACAACACTCAAGCATATCCTTTGCACTCGCTGTGCGAGCTTAGTATTTTTTCCTTGAAAGTTAACCCTGATTAGGATCACACTCTATACTGGGGGCAAGTATTAGGACTAGAAAAGCAATTCAGGTGCAAGGATATACAAAAGTGCCTAAACAAAGATGGTGGCATGAAGACATTCAAATAATTCAAAAACTTTGAGCATGCCATACAAAATAGCGAATGTGATAATAATGCTCAAGATTTCTCTCAAAATTTCTATCAAATTTATCCAGTATCACATATCAAGATAAGGACTTGAGAAGATTTAAGAGTAATACAATTAGAGGAGAGTAGATATAAAAGTGAAAAATTCTTAAAATATTATATATGAAAAAAAAACATTAATCATATAAACATAAGTGGATCAATTAACCCTAATAAATATTCCTACCTCTCATCATATTCAGGGTTTAGAATTTCCACATTGAGTATTTGGGTTTCGGTCCATAAAATAACTTTTCTATTTGAATTGGTACATTGAATACTATTTTTGAATCCTTCATTGAAACAATGCCACAAATTTCAATCATATCATAGCTTTAAAAGCACATAAAACATATTGATTAAAAAAGAAATAAAAATTTTATACATCTTAGATTCTTAAATCACCAATAATGGCTTGAGTTTGCAAAAGATAAGGTTATTAGTAAATTTGTATTAATAAAAAAGGATAAGAATTGGAGATTCTAATTCTAAAAAGAAAAATAAGACCAATAAAAGTTTGATATCTTTATGTAATACAATGATTAGTTTTAGTGAACTATATATGCCATCATGATCATACTAGATTTTTCCATTACAAATTGAGATAAAAAAAAAAAAGGGAGAGAGAACAAAATGGTGGGTTATTTTTTATTATTATGAATTTCAGTAGATTCATTATACTTTGTGTGTGAACATTTTATAATTAAATTAAAAGATATTAGTATTTAGATATATTAGCATTTAAATTAAACCTCTCATATTTAACTATTCACCCTACTATTCAAAACCATTTTTCTCCTTCTAGGTTCTTGAATTTGTTTTGCATTTTATTAACTTAATTTTATTTCTTCTCAATTTCATCCTTGAAAGTTATGTTCACATGATTTTTTATATGTCGGGATTTGTTTTTATTTGCATGTTCTTACATACTTGATGTGTCATAGAATATTCTGATATTAAATTAGAAATTGATTTTATGAAATACAATTTTAGGTTATTGTTCAATAAAAAAATGAAAATACAAGGATCAAAATTAAAGAAAAAAAAACAAAGCTCTTTTTTCAAAAAGTGTGAGAAACTTTAATTCCATCTCTCAAGTTTCAAACTATACATATTTGGTTCTTATTTTTTAAGGTTTTTATGTTTTAGTCCTTAAATATCGAGGGAGGAGAGAGAAGCTTGATGGAAAAGGGAGAGGAGAGAGAAAATATTTAGTCAACAACAAAAAGATCAAACTTAGTGTCAATGAGTTGACCTTAAAGAGAAGAGTTCAATGAAAGTGATTTTACCTTTAAAAATGCTAGAAAAGGTAGATCGAGATTTGTGAATTTTGTTTTGATTCGATTTGATTTTGGGTTTTAAACTAATTAGAAAGTGTTTTAGGGTTGTAAATGACTTTATTGATGTTTCTATAATAACTTTATTGGTGTTTTTATGTTTCAATCCTTGAATATTGAGGGATGAGAGAGAAGCTTGATGGAAAAGGAAGAGGAGAGAGAAAATATTTGGTTGACGACAAAAAAAATTAAACTTGGTGTTAATGAGTTGTTCTTAGAGAGAAGAGTTCAATGAAAGCGGTTTCACCTTTAAGAATGCTGAAAAAGGTAGATCAGGATTTGTGAATTTTGTTTTGATTCGCTTTGATTTTGAACTAATTAGATAGTGTTTTAGGGTTGAAAATAATTTTAATAAGGTTTCTATGATGATTTTGAGATGTTTTTAGATAAAGAAAAAGTTGAAAATAGTTTTTTTTTTTTAATCCTAAAACTTGGATCTTGATTTTCTGATCATCAAAATTGATTGAATAATACTCTAGGCAAAAGTGTTGTCTATTAAAATAAAAATAAAAATAAACATTAAAATAGACAATGTGTGGCCCACTTTTTTTCTAGAAAAGTCAAATCAAGCTTAGGTACGCTTGGAATTTTTCATTTGTGACCAATGGTATAAGCCTACCTTTTGTTTCTTAATTTTAATTAATTTTTTTAATTTAAATTTTAATTAATACCCTCTCTCACATATTTATTTTAATTTTTTAGATTAATTTTTTATAGAAATTAATCTTTTGAATTTTTTTTATAATTTTATAATATTTCAAAAAGATTAGTGTAATTTATCTTTAATTTTTTTTGTTTTAAATTTTAGATAGATAAGTTCTATTTGCATGAAACATTTAAAAAATAATAATTATTTGTATGTACAAACTGAAATTAACCTTTAAGATAAATAAAATAAAATGTATAAAATAAAAAAAAAGGATAAATGAAGTAAAATATTTGCATGTTCCTTTTGCTTCTTACAAGGAAGATCAATTTTTCTTTTTTAGTGTATAATTAGCTTTAACAAATTTTTTTTTGATTTATTAATTTATATATTTTCAATTTACTTTATTAAGCATAGATATCATCTTTTCATTTTATAATTAAAAAATTATAATACTAAAAAATACATGTATAATGCTAGTGCCTTATTATTTTACTATAAAATATAAATAGTGATACTCATTTATATATAAACTTTAAATACGTTAAAATAATTTTTTTAATATTTATTTAGGAAATATTTATGAGGTATTTACATTAGTAAACGTTTTACAATTTCATACTACATAATAAATAATTATTACTTTAGTTATAAAGCCAACTTAAAAGACTAATTAGGAAAATAACTAGATTGTGAGGTTATTAGATAAATCAATCAATATTAAAATAATTCAAATTAACCTGAATTGATTAATTTTATTAAAATAATAATATTTCATTAATTTTTTTTATAAGACTTAACCAAGTTTGTTTATGTTAATTAGATTACTAAAATATTTAATCAGATCAAACAAGTTTTACTGAATTAATATCTTATAAGTTTGATCTTGTGTTTCGAATAAGAGGATTGAACAAACTTAAAAAAAAATTATTTAGAATTTATTTTTCATTTTTAAAATTTTTTTGATTATATTAATATAAAAATTAAAATTTTAAAAATAAAAAACAACATAAAAAACATACTCCCAAATCAAAATCGGAATGAATTGAATCCACAGAGGTAAATGAATGATAATTACTCACCCTCGCATGGCTACCGCCGCTACCTTATTCATATCTCGCCTATCTTTCTTTCGATTCACCACTAATAAATCTTCTTCAATAAAACCAAACCCATTTTTCCTCTATTCTAAAACTACTAAGGTTTAGTTATGACCACCGCCAACTAAAAGAAACAAAAATCATTTCCGTTCTTTTTTTTTAGTGGATTTTGTCTTAATTTCAGTTATTTAAATTGTTTGTGCAGAATCCAAATCGACCAAGACTCATTTCAATGGCATCGGAAGCGAAGGAATCAGCTTCTAACAATCCAGGTCTTCACACCACTCCTGATGAAGCTACTAAAGGATATATCATGCAACAAACTGTAAGCCTTTCTTTTTTCTTTTTCTTTTCGATTTAGAATTGATGGGGTTTAGTAATTTTTTTTTGATATTTTATGCAGATGTTTCGAATTAAGGATCCTAAAGTCAGTCTTGACTTCTATTCTCGTGTCTTGGGCATGACGTAAGTTTTTTTTTCTTTTATTTCTTAATGTAAGTAAGTTTATTCTCGTTAAAACTAATTATGGTGATTTGGGATATTCTTTTTCCTTATTTTATGATTTAGGATTTTTTTCCCTTTAATTTTGTCTCGTGTAATTTATGTGGGTTTAGTGCTGATTTTTTTTTTCGAGGAAAAAAAGAGGTTAAAGATATTGGAATTGTTTGCCATTGTTATTTAAAGCATGAAATAATGACAAAGTAAATGGTGTTAGAGATGTTGTTTTTTGAGGGTGTTTGGCAAAGTATATGCTGTTAAAGATGTTGTTGCTTGAGGGTGTTTGACAGGTTATATGGTTTTAGAGATGTTGCTTGAGGGTGTTTGACAAAGTATATGGTGTTAGAGATGTTGTTGCTTAAGGGTATTTTTATTTTTGGAAGATAACATTTTTACTTCTGCAACGAAACCCAAAAGGTGGTTTTTTTTTTTTTTTTTCCTTCTTCTTTGGTTGAAGAGTGGCTCTTTGGTAAGATAATAAACGATGACAACTTTATGACGCTGGGTTTCAAGATGGTGAATTGATGGTGTTTGTGTAAGCATGCTTTGCTTCTGTGCTACCATATCATTTTCGATATACATATGAGTAAAAGTCTATAAAACTAAGTCGTACTTGTATATAACAACTCCTTTTTAAATTTTCAATATGGATAGGTTGTCCTTGGTAATCATGATACATTCACATTTCTGGAAATCTCAGGTTGCTAAAGAGACTGGATTTTCCAGAGATGAAGTTCAGCCTGTACTTTTTGGGCTATGAGGTAATTTAGATAGCAATGCATCTAAAAGAGCTAGTGTTATTTATGGGGTGTGTTTGAGTGTTAATATTTTGTGAATTTCACCACTTTCCTTTCCTTCTTTTGGTGCCATATATTTAGCTAAAAAAAAAAATTATTATGCTCTGCAGCTTTTACAGTGGACATATCTGTTTGATGTAGGATCATGCATCAGCTCCAGGCGACTCAGTTGAAAGAACAGTTTGGACTTTTGGTCGGAAGGCTACAATTGAACTAACACAGTTAGAATGATTGATACACTTCTTTCTCTTTTTTCTTATCTCAAAACACAATGTTTTTTTTTTCTCCTTTCTGTTTTTCCTTATTAGTTCCCCGTGTTTGATATATTTTCTGACAACTAAATGCTTCCAACAGTAATTGGGGCACTGAAAGTGATCCTGAGTTCAAATATCACAATGGAAATTCAGAACCGCGTGGCTTTGGTATGTAAAATCTTATGATTCAGGAGGATTTTGTCTAGATTCACCCTTTGTAGCAGTATGATAATTGTAGTACATGTAACTTCCATGTAATTGTGGCATATATGAAGCGGTATCATGTAGTCAAGACTGATGATTTTGATATGTTGATCTCTGGCACTGTGTACCACTTGAATGCAATTTGGCTGGCAAAACTTTTTAAAAAACACTTTTATTTTGGCCACTTTAGTGATATCATTTTAAAATAGAGGCATGCATATAATTAAATATGACATGCTATTATTGTGCAATCCATTAACTGTGTCTCCGTATATATTTTCATGATGCAAGACCAAATAGACTAGGGTATATGAGGTATGAGTTTTTCTCGAGGAAGGTATCAATGTAGTTTGGGGTCTGTGGGGCTGGTTTTTTGTGTTGTTGGTGGTTTATTAATAGGAATGGAACAGAAGCTGTGAACAAGATCTTTAGAGTTTTTTCGGTGGCGTATATGGTGTCTTTGAACACAATGAAAAGTTGCTTTGAATCAAAATCAATAAGTTAATCTAGCAAAATGCTTCAAGTTGAATGAATATGTGTTTGGCAACGATACTATAATATATGCTTTAAAATTCCCCTTTCGTTATGTCTTTTTTGATAAATGATTCTGTCAATTTTGAGTCAAAATCAATAATCACTTCAGCTTAAAGAAATGTTCAAACTTAAATTGAAAAACTTAAATGAAGAGTTGGTGAATGCAGTCTTGCACCCTAAAGCACCTCAATGAACCCTTGGAAAGGAAGGGTTACTTTCTTAATCCAGGCTGTCATAAGAGTTTTTTATTGCTTCACTTAACAGTGCATTTTTACAGAACTTGCCATAAGAGTTTTTGATTGCATTAACAGTTGGCATGGCTCAAATCAACAGTCGCATTTTTACAGTTTAGTTTCTACCTGACATCAAACAAGGGGGGCTAAGTCATAATGCGCTGCTCTTTCATTGAAATTTTAATCTACATCTCCTGTTAACTAACATACAAGATCAATTCCTTCTTTTTCTTTAGATTTATGGTACTTTATTTGTAAAGGATGATTATCCCAAGCAAGAAGTAATGTTGACGGTTTTTATTTGCATTTCAGGACATATTGGTGTTACTGTTGATGACACATACAAGGCATGTGAGAGATTTGAACGCCTAGGGGTGGAGTTTGTCAAAAAACCCGAGGATGGTAAGACACCTCTTTTAGATGATAAAATAGTTTATCGTTAATTAACATGAGCATCTGATTTGCACTTTGTAGCTGGTAGTTTATATGTAATGTAGTGATCAGGTTAAATGGTTTGCTATTTGGCTAGATAAAATTGATGTTAATTTTTGGCATGGGTTCTGTCCTATACATGGCATCAATCAATGGTTTGATCTGCAAGTTGTTCTACACATTTTTTTTTTAGTTTGAAATAAGAGGTAAATTTCTGGATGATGTACCCGTCTGCTTCTTTTGTGTGCACATGCGCATGTCAAGAGGACGAGGGAAAGAAAACAGCCACATATAAATCCTGGAGCAGGATTGTTTGGGAATGTTGATTCATCACTGGTCCATGAGTGGTGAGGATTTTGTATGGATTAAGAATTAGGTTTAGATTTAGGACTTGAGACTGTTCTCAATAATCATGCTCTGGCAAGAAACTTCTAATGTAGTAAATTGAGGTGGTATATGTTTAGAGAATAAAGGAGGAGAATAGAAGGTGTGCCATGGTTTCTTAAACAGTAATATGCTAGGTGATATGATATTGTGAGAATGAAACTTTCTGCATGAACTGAGAAATCATATTATCATATTAGCTAAGTTCACGATGCCATCATCAAATTCTGTGCTACTGATTCATGGACCATAAGTTTACTTTGTGTCATAGAATCAATGGTACAAAGTGTGGTAATTTGCTGCAATGTTTGTGGTCAACCTATTTGAATGGACTTGATCATTGATGACTCTGCCCTCATTCTCTACAGTTGTCTTTTATGAATCTCTTGACTAATCCATAGTCCAAGGACAGGAATTGATATAAATTGGTTCTCTTTAATTTAAATTTAACCAATAAGTTATATGATTTCTTGGTTGGAGTAGTACCATCTCTCAAAAGCTTACCTTTATAGTAGTAAACATAGAATGTGTTTTGGTAATGTGGCTGGAAGTGCTTTTCCAAAGTGCTTGTTGCTTGGTGCTTTTCGAAGGTCTTGACATACTTTATCTCAAAACCCATTGAAAAGCACCTAAAAGCCTTAATTTGGTGTCTTTTCTTTTCAACCTGAAAAGGACTTCCAATGGAATTACTGAAGACACATTTATTGACATTCAACCAAATTTATCTTTGCACTGTGTACTTGTCTTCTGTTTTCCTTTCTTATCGCAGGCCTAAAAAATTAATTGAACCAATGACTTAAGGAAGATAGTTGTTTTATTTGGGTTTATGGTGCAACGAAGGAATTTATTGCCATTGGTGCATCATTTATTTTATATTTTATAATTACTTGGCTCAAATTTGTGAGTCTGGCTGCAGGAAAAATGAAAGGGATAGCATTCATTAAGGATCCTGATGGCTATTGGATAGAAATCTTCGATCTCAAAACTATTGGAAAAATAACTGAATCTGCTGCTTGATATCATGTGAGACACTATACAGCTTTTTTTTATTGTTTTTGTTGTTGCTATTGCTTTATTTTTATCTCTTCCATCTTTCATGGATTGGCAACAGAATCAACTTTATATTGTTACTGTTCATGATGTAAAATTGTTTTAACATGGTACTGACATCCATTTTTATTGTAGATGTATTTTTTTTTTTTTTAAACTGGGGAATACATGTTATTGTTAGTAAATAAGTTTCAGTTCAAGATTACATCACCTTTGGATTTTTTGACTTGTGAAGACTTGTGTGTGTCACTAGTTGCTGGTGAAATGTTCTCTTAACTAATTGTCGAGGATATGAATGTTGCGGGTGTAGGAGCTTTTAAGGGTGCAAGTTTCTAGGTTTTTGGTTGCATTACAAGTTATAACTTCATGAAATGTTATTGTGATGGTGATGGTGCTGGTGGTGGTTGCTTTATTCATTTTAACCTCCAAATAACTTTACCCTGCTAGGCCAACATTTAACTCCTTTGGGGAATTAAGGATTAACATGCCTAACAAAAAGATTGTCCAACACAGGTAAAAGCTATGTTGCTTGAATGACCACATTGACCATCCTTTACCATGCATGCATGCCTTTTGGCCTCTCCCATACCTCATTATTCTCTGAGATATGTTAACATGAGTTGCTTGCACATTATTGGGTGTTCCTTTATCATGCTTCATATATTTTGCTAGGAAACTTGCAATTCTGGTGCATGCGATAACTGTCTTGTTCCATATATTATCGGGAGGGAGCCCCATGAGTGTATGATGATTTGCCCAGTCACATGTGTGATCTCCAAAAATTAACACTCAACTCTGGTATCAAGCCTTGTATCTAAGTAGTGTGTAAAGCAGTGCATTCCGAACTGCCTCCTTTATGTCTACCCCATGCCCCAGCCCCCCAAGCGAGATCTTAGCTATGTTTAGCTGGAATCTCTACTGTGTGCACGAGGGAGCAAAGCAGAAGGGATGGGGTGTAAAGGTGGCCTGACTGCAGTTCATTTTGTTATCCATGCTTGTTCTCGCCATTGATCTTTTTGTCAATTTTGTGACGTCAATGGTTTATTTGCTGGTCTTAATAATTTGAAACTCAAATGTCTTAATGCAGGAAAAGGGGCGTGTTGCAGTTTTGAAGGTTTCTTTCCTCCGAAGGATTCTCCAAAGTAGACTTGCAACGGTGACAAAATTATGATGGGAAAGTTGTTTTCAATGCATGCATTTCTTGTGTTTGTTAATGGAGATGACCTATAGTTTTATTTAACAAATAATTTTTTTATTGCTTACTCTTCCCCAAAAGGTACTGCGGATGATAAATGAATGACAACGTTTGTGTTGGTGTTAAATATTTTTCCAGCAAACGAGATCGACAGGGGAGAAATAGATGAGGAAAACCTCCCCCCTGTTTTCCTAGGAAAGAATGAGCTATTGCTATTGTAAAATAGCATTCTGTGTGTATATTCTCGACGAAATTTGCTGAGCAGGAAATTTAGGTGTCACGCCATTGTTTCAAGGGAGCTCTTATGTTGGATGCAGGCTGTCCTTTATGGTGGAATTCATCCATACGATTGATGGCTTGGATTCTCATGGGCAATTGTTCGAAGTAAATATTTTGGATTAAGGTTATCAAGTATACAACTAGATTATACTATTATTTTCATCGAAGAATGCTCAACCCAATTCTTCCAATTCTTGAACTAAAAACGAGAATGCTGCAGGTCACCCATCTTTCCCCTATTTTTCTATCCAGTTTCGTTCTTCTCTCCACCCTTTTTAGTTTTAGCTTGAACTAGTTTGATTTCCTGTTGTGCTAATGGGATGTAGCATTTGTTTTATCAAAGCACAAAAGAAGAAGAAAAGTTGCTGATGTTGTTACTGTATTTTTTTACTTTTAGGAAATTTTAACTGCAAACTGAAAAGCTATTGTGCATTTAATAAAATAAATTAATAATTATGTGTTAGTAAATGATAATAAATATATTGATTTCAATTAAGATAAAGATGCATGTTGCAAGTTAGAAAATTCATGATTGTCAATGCAAGTTAAAAAAACATATATCAACATAATATGTAGTATCTGATTGAATGTTAAGACAAATTGATTATAAGCGAATATTCATGACCAATTTATTATTACTATTATATTTTTACATATTAGGTACATAATTATTTAAGAATCATGTCAAAATTAAAATGTATGTTGACGTCAAAATTAAAAGGTATGTGGATGACATTGAATGGTGGATCTGTCTTCTGGACTGATGAGAGTTTTGAATGCATTAGGATTAATTATAAAATCATGATTTAAAAGAGTCGTCATCTAGTATTATGGTTACTAGGAAACCTACAAGCATGCAAGAGTCTAGGTAAAAGGATTAGTTGTGCATGAAAAGACGCATCACCTCTAATGCACCATAGCTATGGTAAATTGTATTATTGATTGATTTTTTTTCTAAATCATGTTTATATTCATTGGTTCGTGTAAGGTTCAAGAAAAGATTATTCTCAGTAAGGAGGTATCTATTTTATCAAACTAAAACCTAACTATTTTAAGGCCTAAAAATTAATGGTGTTTTTGAAATTTCAGTCAAATCTTAATGGATAATCACAAACTTGTCATAATTCCCCTAACTAATTTTTGTATTTTTCAAAATATGAAAAAGTGCAAATTTTAATTTTTTTTATAAAATATGCATGAATTGTTTTTTTTTTTTTAGAATTTGGTTGTATGCACACAAAAAAAACATATTTTTTATTTTTTAAATGAGGAATTTATTTTGATTTTTTCCTAAAATTTTAAAGAAAAACAGATGAATTTAATATCGAGTCAGTATCTTATTGTGTAAGTTCACATCCTAAATATTAAATGAAAAGATTATAAAACATGCAAGACCCATAAATAATTTTAAAATGGTCCCTGAATTTTTTTCTAAAGTTTTGGAAATAATTTAGGGTTTGTTTGGCAAAAGCATAAAAAAAAAAGAGAAAAAAAACACTGTTGGAAAACCAGCAAGTTGCTTTTTCTAAACATGCCCTTAACTAAAAATTAGAGGCTTAGAAATTTTTTTATGACCGCATTTGACAAACGCATTTTAAGGATAAGAAAATGCATTTTTTTCTTTGATAAAAACTGGACATGCGAAACACATCTTTAAGTTTGGAAAGGGCTTAGCCCAACTAAGTGGGCTGGGCTTCTTGGCCTAAAGCTTAAGCCCAAGCCCAAAAACACAATCCAAAAATAGAAATGAAGAAATGAAAATCAAATGAGGTTTTTTGTTTGAAATTGATAAAGAACATGAAGAGCGCAATGAAGAACCCATGAGTATGGATTCAATTTGTCCTTTAATTAATACCTAAACTTTGATTTTCTTGCAATTTCACTCATGATTCCATCTGATTAAACTTCTAAAAAATAAATTTGATCTTTCAAAATTTTAATCTCAATTAGACTCAAATTAAGCTTTCAAACTTAATTTTTCACCAATTAAGTCTTTAATAAAACTAATTTGACCTATTAAAAGTTTAATTAAGTTCTTGTACTTAATTAATTTTTTTAAATTTTTGCCTAAATTAATCTTTAAAATTAATTAAACATTTAATTAGGCCCATAATTTATAAATCAAGCCAGCCTATTAAAAATATAATTAAACCCTCAAACTTAATTTTTATGCAAATTCATCTAATGTTCATTTAAGTTAACCTTGAATTTGTATTGTCTTTCACTTTTAGTTTCTTCAAGGGTACAATTGAGTTTCCAACATTTCAAAGATCTAGCTTGGTCTTTCCATCTCTCATTTATGCATTTAGATCCCTTTTCAGCCTATTCTTATCAACCAAGTCGCTTGTACTTCTAGATTTTTTTTATTTTATAAAAGAAAAATAATGATTTTGGGAACCTAAAATTGGGTTATGACATGGATTATTATGTTAAAAAAAATAGATTGAAAAAAATAAAGAAAAGGGCTAGACGTAACGTCTGACAAAAAAAAACAATGTCAAACGCCCCTAGGTCTACAAGCTAGGCCCACGCGTTCAACCTTTTTTTTAAGAGTGGATGACATATCTTCAACTTTTTTTTTCTAAAAAAAATAAGAGCAAATAACTCGTCGTTTGCCAACCCAAATTTTAGCCATCTAAGGGTGGATGAAAAATTAGGTTACGGTGTTTTTGGATTCAAAATTGTATCTTTTAACCTATTTTGAAACAAAAACACATAAGAAATACCCTAAAAACCTCAATAAACTAATCTCTCAACTCAAAATACTCTTAAATTGATCAAAAAAGCACAAAATAAAACGAAAAAAATTCTCTCTCGAGCTCAATCTACTTTTGTAAAGCAAGAAGAAGGCAAAAAACAACCACCATCAAACTCCTCTCGTCAAATATAACTATTAGATACCAAGTTTGGCCATTTTGGTTGCCTAAATCGTGACAACCAATAACTTTTCGACGAGTTTCCTTCTTCTCTATCAAATTTAGGGACTATAAAATGAACAAATTGAATTTTTGGATTAAAATGAAAATTATTATGAATTTGAGATTAGCCATGTCTTTTCTTTGTATATTACAATTAAGTCTTAGGTCTTTTGATTTGGTATTTGTTTTACCACACACCTAATTTCATCTAAATAGGCCATAAAAATATTCCATTGAAAGGGAAAAAAACTATGAAAAAGAAAAAAAAAAGGGTAAAGTGTTTTTCTATTTATATGAACGATATAGAAATTGAATTGACTCCTCAAATATTTTAGTATATAGTATACTCATTTTTAGGAATCTTTTAGTATATACATTCTTAAGATTGTAGATATGGTGTCTTTTGCTTGGTATAATAAATTTTGAGATTTTGGCCTAATCTTTGGTATCTATATCAAGATTAGTTTAATACAAGTTAAAATGTGTTTTATGATTATCACTAGGCAGAGCACGGACCTGACATGGTTTGAGTCTCATGTTAAACTAGATTTAGAGCTAATCTAGTTAAATCCAATCAACCTGGCGAGTCAAACCAAAACCTAGTCAAAATCAAGATGAGATCCAGTTTTATTTTTTATCTAATTATTTTTTTTAAAACAACTTGTTTAAATTGTTTTTTTTAATATTAATATAATATTATTTTAGATTGACCCGTCCAATCCATAACTTAAATCTTAAACCTAATTACGAATCAGATAAGATTTTACAACTACGGTCAAAGTGGATGCTAGTTTTACCACATATAAAGTTGGTAGCTTAAATAAATCCTTGTGCCAACTGTTCAAGTTTGATAATTGTTGGATACCCCTTCCATGGTCCATGGTCGATTGAGGATGAAAGTTTGGTATGGAAAG
>Ga0325414_1001189_pt1 | contig 24512 bp, 16 predicted proteins | sample PopdelMetagenome_8_FD_206183 | JGI IMG/M metagenome (GOLD analysis project Ga0325414, IMG submission 206183) | Populus deltoides microbial communities from Bellville, Georgia, United States - Leaf-PdKOR-R3 | ecosystem: Host-associated > Plants > Phyllosphere > Phylloplane/Leaf | place: USA... | reverse complement strand
TTGGTGATGAAAAAGACATTGAAATAACTGCAAGTTATGGTTTGGTTTCCAGCAGAGAAGATCCCTTAATGGAAAAATCAACCATGGGAGCATAATTGGAGATACAGAGATAGCAAGAATAGGGTGGGCACCTTCCTTCTCGTTTAAATTCTTTTTTTTTTTTAAAAAAAAACACTGCAGTTGTAATAAAACAAAAAGATGAATGGAGACATACAGACCTGGATTTCTAGGTTGAGGCTGCACGGTAAATAAAAGAACAGCAGGAAGGGCTGCGTGGTTGGTAACAAGAAAAGGGCAATTTAATGCTCTTTTATACCACCTCGGGAATCTTTCTCTAATCTCAACCAATAAATCTTTTTTTCTGTGAGAGCAAAGTCGGCAAAAAAAAAAAGAAAAAAAGAAAAAAAAAAGGCAATTCATTTCCTCATTTGAAACAGGTCCACGGATATGAGTGCACGCATATCAAGAGAAGAAAGATAAAAGGAATTAAAATCTTCTGAAAAAATATTTTAGATATATTTAATAAAATTATATATTTATATATTCAGGTGCATCTATATAAAGACTTAGCAGAAGTAACCATTGAATTGAAGCATGATGATGAACCAACAAATTAATAGTAAATACAAATAACAAAAATATCACTCGAGTCATGCGTTTTGGAAAATTCAGAAAATGCCTTGGAATGCAACTGTGTAAGGGAAGTTAAGATGGCTAAGGAGGACGAGTCAGAGAGCACACATAATGAATTCCAGAGCAGTGAGGAAGCACTAATAGATAATAGTAATAAAATGCTGCTTCTACGGCAACTGGGATCCCCCTAGCCATTGGAAAATGATTCAAGAACAGAAGAAGCAAACACCAACTAAGAATTTAGCGGTTTTAACAACTTAGACAATATAACAATTCATTTAGCAAAACGGAGAAAATTAATTTTAGCTAAACCTTGGTACTTTTTGGATGATTAAATAAAACAGTTAGGAAAAAAAAAATCACAATCATCAAACATAATACCATTTTCACCTACCTATATTCATGCATGCAAATACAACCATCAATTGTTGAATATATGAGTTTCCGTGGCTTGCACGGCGTCTATCGATGGGTGAGGCTCCTTGATTAAGGGCGGTTTTGGATCTTTTTAAAAAATCATAAAAAATATAATTTGAAGGATTCAAGAGTCGCCACCTAATATTAAGATTACTAAAAAATCTAATGGTCTGCGGGAGTCTGGATAAAGGAACGAGTTGTGCATGGGAAATACTTATTACCCTCAGTGTAATCTACTTATGGTAAGCTGCATTATTTATTTGTTTGGTATAAAATAATGTATTGTTATGTTTTCTAACTGTTTGTATTGTATGTTTAAGGTTTAAGAAAAGTCTTTCTTGGTAAGGAAATTTTTATCTTATCAAATTAAAAACTTAGCCGTTCTAAAGTCAAAACATAAAAAAGAGAAAAAAAACTGTTTCTTTATTCAATATCATGAATACATCTTATGTATAAATTTATAATTCCGTATGTTAAAAGAAACAAAATTAATTTTGGATGTTTTTGAAATGTAAGCCAAGTTCTTATGATTTTAATAAACTACTTATTATATCCAAAATGCATACAAAATAAAAAGACTACTTTTTTTTTGTGATTTTTAGTAGGCTAAATTGTACAATTTTTGAGAAACTTGGCTGTATGCACACAAATATAAACAATTTTTTTTTTGTATTTTCTTAAGATAAGAAATTTTTTATTTTTTTGTATTTTTTTTGAAAAATTGAAGAAAAACAAGTATTTTTAATATCATGTCAGTATCTTACAGTATAAGTCTATAATCCAAATATTAAATGAAATGGTTGAAAAACATGTGAGGGACCCATAAATAATTTTAAAATGGTCCCTGAATTCTTTTCAGAATTGTTTTTAAATTATTTGAGGGTTTGTTAGGCAAAAACACAAAAAAAATAAGAAAATAATATTGTTGAAAAATAGTAGGGTGTGTTTGCAAAACACGCCTTTAACTAAAAATCAGAGGCTTATAAAAGGTCTTAAGGTTGTGTTTGACAAACACGTCTTAAGAAAAAAATATTGCATTTTTCTTTTAATGAAAATCAAACATGCCAAACACTTTCTTATTGAAAATGAGCTCACTTAAATGTTTAAGCCTACAAACAAAGTCCGAAAACAAAAAATAAAGATTTAAAATCAAATACATTTTTTGGCTTGAATTTGATGAAGAACAAAATAGATGAACCCAAAAACATAATTCCAAAAGCAAACCAGATTACGTCAAAATAATGACACAAACATATGTGATATCAATATTCAAGCAAGATTTTGGGGCTCGATCTTCACAATAATCAAATAAAATTCATGATTATTTGATTTTATACAAAACATAAAGGTGAAAAAATCAGAGATTATATACTATGATTTTAATGTTTTTAGGTCATTAGAATCTTAGATTATTGAAAAAAAAAAGATTATGTGCATGTGTAAGAGTCAAAAAATGATCAAAACGACACCTAAATCAAAGACCTAAGGCAAAATTTAATGCAAGAACATCAACTAAAAAATGTCAGCAAACCTAGATACCAAACAACAAAGCCTGAACCTAGAAAAATACAATAAAGCTTAGAAATACAAAACTAAACATTGCAAACAAACCAAGCATGCTTTAAAAAACTTGTTTAAATAATTGAAACAACAAGAAATAAAAATCAAAAGAAAAAAATAGTAAGTAAAGTCCATGATGATAGCAAGAAAAAAAAGGCATTTCTCTATGCATAAACACTGTTCTTTTTATTAAACTTATTATCTCGGAGGTTAAACAAGATGCTTATAACTTCAACAAATCCAACAAGCTAACATAAAAAACAACTTAAAACACAACAACTTCAATACTTAGCACATCTTAGAATAACTTCAAAAATTGATTAACCAAACATCAAAACATGCAAAACAACATTCTATACTAACATTTGTCATTCCATTATCATATTTTAACACTTCAAATCAAAGCAATTAAACAATACTTGAGCATATACAAGCTATATTCAAAGCATGCTTAAAGATTTCAAAACAAAAATTACAGCTTTTAAACTACCAAAAGACTTTAAAGGATGTATAACAAATATTATGAGCATTATTTTAAAAGACAAAATAAAAAGGGAAGGGTGTGTGTTCATTGAGCTCCACTCTTTCATCAAAGTTTGAAAGTTTATCTTATAAAGAGAATGTGGTTTTCTCCTCTGGATTCTTTGCTTCTTTCTTCTTGAATTTCATCTTCTTTCCAATCTATATTCCACCCTTTTTTTCTCAACAAATCAATCTTTATAATTTTCCTTTCAATTCTATTCTAGGTATCCTATTAATTTCTATGTATTTCTTTTCTCTTCTCTCTATGATTTTCTCTCAGATTCCTCCCTTTTTCTATGTGATTTCTTCTCCTTTTATAACCCTAAAATGACAAGTGGTTGTGAAACCATTTGTGGGTTTGAAGGTGGTTTTTTCAAAACTAAGTCATTGAGAATTCTTTTCCATTTTTTGCCTTTGATATGTTAGAAGACCATTTTTCTCCCTTATTCTTTAGTTTTCCTTCTTCCTAAATGTCTAATAAAATCTTAAAACTTCTAGAAAATGCTGGGAACCTCATAACTAAAACCTGGGCCGAAAATGGTTGATTGAGGATGCACTTTCCATGAATTAATTGTGGCAAATAGGAGATTATTGAAGCCCAAAAAATCATAGACCTTGTAAAGGGGGTGTTACTCTTCAACTAGGATCAAACCATGCTTGATTTAGTGGTCTGTAGCTTTCCCACCATCGATTCAAAGTTAGGTGCAACACTGCCTAATTTAATGAATCAGAAAAAGCTGTATTGGGACAAGAAGTTGAGGGTTTTTATGTGGCAGGTGGGGGCACAAACATCAAACAAGGGTGGCACTACCTTGCAGATATGAATCTCCTCTATTGAATGGTGGTGGTTGGAGCCTCTGAGGTTATCGGAGATTCCATGTTCATTCACTTGAAGGTGACACTTTGATCTGCCTTCTCCGTTGAAGGAAACAATAAAATAGGGACAAACAACGTGTCACTTGGTTTTTTTTATTTAAAACAAGTGATATGTCATAACTAAAACCTGGCCAAAAATGGTTGATTGAGGATGCACTTTCCATGAATTAATTGTGGCAAATAGGAGATTATTGAAGCCCAAAAAATCATAGACCTTGTAAAGGGGGTGTTACTCTTCAACTAGGATCAAACCATGCTTGATTTAGTGGTCTGTAGCTTTCCCACCATCGATTCAAAGTTAGGTGCAACACTGCCTAATTTAATGAATCAGAAAAAGCTGTATTGGGACAAGAAGTTGAGGGTTTTTATGTGGCAGGTGGGGGCACAAACATCAAACAAGGGTGGCACTACCTTGCAGATATGAATCTCCTCTATTGAATGGTGGTGGTTGGAGCCTCTAAGGTTATCGGAGATTCCATGTTCATTCACTTGAAGGTGACACTTTGATCTGCCTTCTCCGTTGAAGGAAACAATAAAATAGGGACAAACAACGTGTCACTTGGTTTTTTTTTTATTTAAAACAAGTGATATGTCGTTTGCTTAAACCTTAAAAATCAGGGTTTTCTAAATGAGAATTTGATAAATTTCAATTCGATCCCTGTTGTTTCAATTTAAGCTCAAACATCCTTGATTTGGAAAAAATTGATTAATTTTATGCAATTAGGCCCTTTCCAAAAATAAATTGAAATTTAAGGTATCCCTTGATTTCTAATTTGTTCATTTAGCTTATAATTAAACCTTAAACTTTGATTCTCTTCAATCTGGTCCTTAGAAAAGTTTGGTACAAACCCTAATGTTATGCATCTTTTGCGAACAAGCCATTGGTTTTAAATTTCTTCATTTTGGCCCTTAATTGACCCCCAAAACTTTGATTTTCTTGTAATTTCACTCTTGATGATTTCATCCAATTAAGATTGTAAGAATTAAGTCTAGTCCTCCAAAATTCTGATCTTTTCAATTATATCCAAATTATGCTTCTAAACTTAATTTTTCATCAATTAATTCCTTAATAAAGTTAATTTTAACAAATTAAAAATCTAATTAAGTCCTTAAACTTAATTAATTCTTTTAATTTTGGTTTAAATTAAATTATAAAACTTAATTAAACCTTTAATTAGACCTATGATTAAATCAAATTGGCCTATTAAAAATCAAATTATGTTCTCACACTTAAGTTTTTTGCAAATTCATCCAATACTCATTTAAGTCAATTTTAAATTTGCATCTTCTTTCATATTTAGGTCTTTTAAGGGTGCAATTGAGTTTCTAAAAAAAGTCAAAGATCTAGTTTGGTCACTCCATCTCTTATTTATGCATGTAGATCACTCTTTTTTATATTTTGTATAAAAGAATAAGATAATTTTGGGGGCAACCAAATTTAGGTTATGACATGAGTATATATAGGCACCTAACAAATGAATGAACGCAAAAAGTTCATTATATTCACCTTTATTTTTATGTAATTAGAGCCATCAATCTTCTATATTTGATTGTTGATTATTGATTTTCATCACATTCCGCGAGGGAGCTTGATGATACATATTCAATCTCATGGGCACTTTCAATGCTTATGTTAAGAGGTTTATTATTCTCCACATAAAGTGATATAATCATGGCCATGACATCAAAAAATCCATTAAAAGTGTCCATTGGGTATATTCTAAGGTCTAAAATGAAGTGGATCCAAAAGGAGTTCAATGGGTTAAGTCAAGAAGCTTGAGTTAAAAAGGTCTAATCTTCCATTATGGACTTTTGTCTACTTTTCAGGTCATATTTAAAGCCACATGTGGATTTTGGATGCAATCCTATTTGGGTTGGAAACTAGACAGGGTACCTTTCCAACATTATATGGTAGGTTTGCTAGTTCATCTGGACAAGAGAGAACAATATTTTTGAAGTTGGGCCTAGATTTGCTAGCAAAATGTAAAAACATAAAAGACATTAATTGTTTTCTTAAGAATTATGGATTTCATTCACTATAAGAAGTCTTTAATGATATTGAAAAGTTATGTGGTAGCCTTTCGATTACTTATTTTACAAGGATTCCATATTAAACAAGAAGAACTAATTGGTCATAAATTAATTCTTATTTTGCAAGGTATCAAGCTTTTGTTCAGTAAAGATTCTTCAACAATTATTTTTCTTGGGTATTTTTCACTATCATATGTGGAAAATAGTAAAAAATAATCTTAGATTATTATTTTATTTATTTTTACTATTTTAAACCTTATTTTAATTAGCTTGAGCATTATTTAAATTGGGTGCATGTCTGACCCATTAGTTTTAGGGTTTAGATATAAATACTTTTATGTGAGAATTTTTATTTAGTTGATGAATTTTATCTATAAGTTGCTGCATGTTATGTGTTTCTTTCTCTTTATGTGGTTGAGTGATTTCCATACTAAGTTCTTTATTGAACTTGCAAACTCTTCGAATGATTGATCAACTTTGTTGTGATTTATATTTCTTGTTTGTGTCTTGTTATAGGCGTACGGTGGGGGTGATCAATTACATGTAACTTTGGTTCTTCAAGGCAAGGTTTTTGTTGGGTCAAGTTGCAAACTCTTCTTCAAACCTTAAATTAGCATTCTAAAGGATAATTTCGTATCAATTTCGTATCAGAGCATGACTAATTTCAGGTTATATCTCTTTAATTTTCATTGTTATAAGTAAATTTAGAGTTTGGTTTAGATCTTGTTATATCTAGGGTTTGTTTCTTGCTTTTCTTGGTTTCTTTCTCTTTAGGGTTTTGGTTATTAAGAAAAAAAAAGGATTGAAACTTGATTAATTTTTATGGTGTTTTGGTGGAATCTTGATAAAAAAAAAAGAGAGAAGAAATAAGAGAATCGGTTTTTGATAGGAAAAGAAAAGAATAAGTCTTAAAGTTGCCGAAAGAAAACAAATTGCATACAAACAACAAATTATGTTCATTTTTAATCTCGATTAGAAAAAAAAGGGAAGAAGATAATCAATTTTTGATAGGAAAAGAAAAGAAAAAGTCTTGAAGTTGCCAAAAGAAAAAACAATTGCATACAAATAATAAGTTGTGTTCATCTGTAGACTTGAGAAATTCGATACCTATTAAAAAAAAGAATTAAAATCACAAATCTTGAAAGAATTCTTGGAGAAGCAATTTAAAAATCTTGGATCTTGCATGAACTGAAGTATAGCCAAAACTTATCTTGTAAGTTCTTGGTGATCTTGATTGATTTCTTGCAAATTTGGGTAGAATAGAAATTATCTTACATCAATTTCTTTAGTTACTTGATTTCTTGCATCATTTTATTTATTTTGTTGAATTTTATAGTTTTTTTTGTTTCATAATAATAATTATTGCCTTTTATTTTGTGTCTTCATTTTCATCATTAGATTCACACAAATTTACATTGCTAATCGTAAGTTTGTCTTTAAGTTTCATTTTGAAAGTTTGAATAATTCTTGATTGTTGAGTCTTTAAATATAACATAAATCATTGCGTAGTTCGGTTAATTGTTTAATAAGTTGTTAAGTTGCTTTTAAGAACTAAAGTATGAGAATAGAGTGGTAAAAGGCATAGTGAGTATATTAGAGTGAAAATTTTAATAAATTGTGTGAAACACGAGAGAAATGAATTTTATTATGAGAGTAAACACGTGAGGTTTGTGTGAGGAAAAAATATAATTTTTTATTTGCTACTAACCTTTATTTTGGGTATAAACAATGTCTTTAAAAAATATTAAACAAAAAAATACGAGAACTATGGAGGAAAGGCAGGATAAAATGGAAGAATTAATGAGCAAGTTTGATAAGATGATTAGTAGACATGAAGTTCCTAGTCATAAGGAAAAAGAAGTTGAAATGCCTACCAGTAGGGCTATAATGAATGATTAGAGTATGCACGATAATTCTAAAGATAAAGGATAAAAGTTTTCAAATGTTGGTGATAAGAAATTTACTATGAAATTAGCAAATGAGCAACAAAGAGAGAACATCTTCCATACTAGATATCATATTAGTAACAAGATATGTAGTATGATTATTGATAGTGAAAGTTGTGCTAATATTGCTAGTATTATAATTGTTAAGAAATTGAATCTAAACACTGTTAAATATGATAGACCTTATAAGCTTCGATGATTGAATGAATGTGTTGAAGTTATGATGACTAAACAAGTTTTGATTTTTTTATATTGGAAAGTATAAGGATGAGGTTTTGTGTGATGTGATTCCTATGCATGTTAATCATTTATTTTTAGGGAGACCTTGGCAATTTGATACGAAAGACAAGTATGATGGATTTAAAAATAGGTATTTTTTTGTGAGGATGGAAAGGCATACATATTTGCATCATTGTCACCTAAATAGGTTTATGAATACCAATTGAAATTAAAAAACAAAAGTGAAGCTGAAATGGTAATACAACAATATGAGGTCGTGGTTACCATACAAAAATATGTATGAAAGTGGTTAGTAAGACTTACTTATCTAAAATTATTATTAGATACTATTTTTATACAGTGTTGTTGGAGGCAAAAGTTGACAAAAAGAGAGCTTCAATGGCTTAAACAAGACCAATTAAAGCTAAAAAAAAAAAAGCAAAGCCGAGGAGACAAATAAACCATGTGAGCTCATGAGTTTAAAGAGTGAAAATAAAGTGAGCCTTAAAAAAAATAAGAGAAAAGAGAGAAGACTCAGATTTGGCTAAGGGAGAAAATATTCGATTGAAAGCGAGAGTGGAAAGAAGAAACAAGGATGAGTAAAGAAGAGAGTGTAGAAAATATAGGCAAACACTTGAGTTTCTATATAGAAGAGAACGAGATCAAGAGTGCTTATTTTTCAGACATGCTTATGATTTTACTTTTGTATAAAGAGACATTTTTAACATTAACAATCTTGATTATTTTATTCCGAGTGTTGCTATATCTTTGTTACAAGATTTTAAGAATGATATAGAATAATCAAATTCAGATTTGAGCTTAATTTGTCCTACTATGTAGCTTTGCACTAACAAGTATAATTTTTTATCTGACTATTAGATAAAGCTGAAATTTTACCAGAAGTTTTTAGAGATCTTTTATATATATATATATATATATATATATATATATATATATATATATATATCTTGAGTTAATATTTTCAGCTCGATCGGTGTTCGGTAAGGCTTTATGGTAAAGGGTCAAAGTTGTTGTCTAGATTTTGCTATATATTTCCTGATGAGATCCATAATGGTTTGCCATTGATAAAAGGATGCAATCAACAATAATATGGTAAAGTATAGACATCTTATCCCTAAAATTGATGATATTCTTAGTGAGTTGTATGGATCTTGTATGTTTAGTAAGATTGATTTGAAAATTGGTTATCGTCAAATTAAGATGAAAGAAGAGGATGAGGAAAAAATAACTTTAAAACTAAATATGGATTGTTTGAATGGTTAGTCATGCTTTTTAGTTTTACTTTTGCACATAGTAATTTAATGAGATTGATAAGTCATATATTATGTGCATTCATAGGTAGTTTTGTTGTTGATTACTTTGATGATATTTATAATACGAATCTAGGTGAGCATATTGAGCATTTATGATTTTTGTTTAATATGTTACAAAAAATTATTAATTGCTAATCTATTAAATTGAAAACATTATTCACCATTTAAAATAGTTTATGGTTTAACTATACTAGGTTTGATTTCTTTACTTGCTGATGAAAGGGTTACACATGATGGCAATAGAAAAACACAGGTGATGAAGGATTGCTTAAGAAGGCACGATAACAAAATGAAAAAAATACTGGGAAGTATGCATTCCAAGCAAATAAAAGATGAAAAAGGATTGTCTTTGAACTAAGAGATTGTGTTTAGGTGCATATACGCAAAGAGAAGTTTCCTAGACATAGGAAATCAAAGTTGATGTTTAGAGAAGATGGTTCATTTAAATTCCTTGAAGAAGTCAATGCTTATAAAATGAATCTACAAGGTGAGTATAATTTTAGTGTTATATTCAAAGTTTCTAATCTTTCTTTGTTTGATGCAAGTGATGATTAAAGGTTAAATTCTTTTGAGGAGAGATGTGATGACGCGATCCTAGCTAAAACATCAAAGGATCCATGTGAAGTGTCCATTGGGTCTATTCTAAGGCCTAAGATGAAGTGGATCCAAGAGGAATTCAATGGGCTAAGTCAATAAGCTTGAGTGAAAAATATTCAAATTTGTCAATCTAGATCTTTGTCTACTTTTTGAGTGATATCTTAAGATATAGGTGGATTTTGGATGTGATTATGACTGGGTGAGAAACTGGATATTTGTACCTTTCCAACAATATATGACAGGTTCACTAATTCATCCAGACGAGATAGAACGATGTATTTGAAGTTGAGCCTAGAACCTGCCGACAAAGTACCTTTGTCTACTTTTTGAGTCATATCTTAAGACAAAGGTGGATTTTGGACACGATTATGATTGGGTTGGAAAGTACATATATGTACCTTTCCAACAATATATGACAAATTCACTAATTCATCCAGACAAGAGAGAACGACAAATTTATAATTGGGCTTAGAATTTGTAAGCAAAATGCAAAATGCAAAATGCAAAATGCAAAAAAAAAAAAAAAACATTGTTTCCTTAAGAGTTATGGATTTTATCACTATAAAGAGTCCTTAATGCTACTGGAAACTTATGTGTAATCCTTTGGCTTACTTATCTAATAAGGATTCTATATCAAATAAGAAGAATTAGTTGGTCTGAAATTTATTCTTATTTTACAAGGCATCAGACTTTTGTTCAGTAAGGATTCTTTAACAATTATTTCACTTGGGTATTTTTTACTATCATATATGGCAAAGGGTGAAAAATAATCTTAGAATTTTATTTTATTTTATTTTTATTATTTTAAACCTTATTTTCATTAGTTTGGACATTATTTAAATTGGTTGCATGCTTGACCCATTAGTTTTAGGGTTTACATATAAATACTCTTATGTAAAGATTTTTATCAGTTAATGAATTTTATCTACAAGTTATTGCATGTTGTGCTCTTATTAATCTTTGTGTGATTGAGTGATTCCTATACTAAATTCTTGATTAAACTTGCAAACTCTTCAAATGATTGACCAAGTTCGTTGTGATTTATACTTGTTCGCGTCTTGTTATAGGCGTAGGTGTGGGTGATCTTGCATATAATTTTGGTTCTTCAAGGAAAGGTTCTTGTTGAGTCAAATTGCAAAAGTTTCTTCAAATCTCAAATTAATAATCTAAAGGACAATTCTATATCACAAAGTTAGAAGGAAAAGCAAATTCAATGATATTGATATCAACAACTGTTTTTAAGATTGCAGAAGCTTTCAAAACTAGTTCTTTAACATATAGTCATATAAATTACCACCTGCTTGCATTTAAAAGATTCTTTAAACTTTAAATAATTTGAAATGATCAAGCAATCATGCTTACAAAAATACATCCTTACTAATGTTTACTTGAATTTACAAAGGCATGCTTAAAAAGATTTCACTTCGTGACATAAAGGCATGCCTTTATAGTGAGCTTGTGAATGCGATGCTCCCTAGTCTTTCAATTAACTTTCCTCAGATTCCTAACAAATTAGATATAATAGTTTTAGTGTAAAAATATCTTGATCATCTATTAAGAGGATTTCTTTTCTTTAAATATACGTATTACCTTAATTACAACCTACAGTCACCACGTACCACAATTACAATCTACATAAATAACGTAACTATGTATAATTATTCTTATTAGTCACTCCCTAAATCAACCAATTGCTTATACTATAATATTAGAAATATTATAGTTGACATCCCCTCTGAAATTGATGCTAGTCAATTATGAAACATCAATTTGTCAACCATGAATTTGTTGGTGACGAGATAAAACCTTAAACACATTAGCCATCTGAAACTTAGTGAAAATATAAAGGAGAGTAATCATATATTGATCAAGTGCTTCATGAATATAATGACAATATACTTCAATGTGCTTAATGATCTCATGAAAGACTAGATTTGCAATATTTTGAATAACACTGATGTTATCAACATGAAGGAGAGTAAGAGTAAACCAAAGAATACCAAGTTTATCCAACTTACCCCAAAACCAAGCACTCTTAGAGAATGCGAAAGACATAGCATGATATTCAAACTCACTTGAGGATTTAGAGACTCAATCATGCTTCTTACTTTTCCAAAAAATAATAGTATCACCAAGAAACATACATCAACTAATAACTGAGAGTCGAGTATTAGGATAACCAGCCTAATCTGCATCATGAAAACCTATGAAGTGTAAAAAAATCTTAGTGGAGATAATAACTAGTGGTTAGAAGTACTCTTGAGATAATAAAGAATACACTATACGACAACTAAGTGAGAATGACGAGGAGTCTGCATTAACTAACTAACCTACTATACAACAAGATAAATATCAGATTGGGTAATTATAAAATACTTTAAAATCCCTACCAGCTACCTTCCAATGAGGGATCAAATAGTGGCGCACCATTATCTTGCTATAGCTTCAAGTTGACCTCCATTGGTGTAAGGATTGAGTTACTGGATTAAAGACTAACTAATATGAGAAGCTTTTAAGTATACTTGTGCTAATGCAGAAGTGTGCCAATTAGACAATGATATACCTCAAGACCAAAAAAATACTATAAAGGACTAAGATCTTTCATAAGGTCAGACTCTTGGTTGGTTGAGCAACAACAAAAGAATTTTAACACTTCATTTATATGATAGATCTTAGCCCCTTACAATATTTTTCTGGTCTTGAGGTACACCATTGTCTGATTGACATACTTTTGCATTAGCAATATACTCAAGACTTGAGACATCTCTTTCCTCACCATTTTTTATTCCTAGTTCTACTTTTTTAGGAACACTTCTATTAGCTATCTGAATATACTTCTCATTCTCATATTTACAAGCATTATGTAAAACATCATTGCTACCCGTCATATGATTAGAAGCCTCAAAGACAATCAACCAAGAAGAAGTAAGTATATTCTCCCACCCTTATATGTTGAAGGTGGAAAAAATATCTATTGGACCATTGTGGGTGTGAGAGGGAAGGAAGAACTGCTTACAAAGTGCTTATCCCGAAAAGGGTCTAAAGAGGTAGCAAATTGAACTTGACAACTTTAAGTAGAGCTAAAACATGTCAATTTTAAGGTCGCAGTTGACAATATTTAATGTGTCTTTTTTATGCAATTATTATAAAATTTATTATTGTAATGATTTACAGTACATCCAAACTCCTTGTAATTATAACATTGAGTCTGTGACTTAGATCTTCCTTTCTTAAGCAATATATGCTATAATAACCATCTTGAATATCGTGGTTTCTGGATTAAGACCAAGCTAAATAACTAGATGTTATTCTTTATGTATCCAAAGTAAACAAGCAAAGATGGAACTAGATTTTGGTTGATTAAACTAGTGTTTGTAGTCTCAAATTCTAATCTTAACTTCATAAAAAAATAATCTTTTCAGTTTTTATGATAAACAACTTGTAGTGTTGTTAAAGATTAATTAGGAAAGGTAGAATCAACTATCCGAGAATATTCACTCTATAAATTAAATTAAAGGATCTTAAATAGGATTATTTAATAGAAAGATTACCTTGTTGATAGTTATTAATTTTTAATTACAATTGAAACTTACAAACAACTTTATTGTGAGAATAAATGCTTATAAGATAAGACCGCATCTCAATAACAACAGTGAAAAATCAAAGATGGTTCATTATATATGGTTCAATAGAATCTAGTAACTAAGAGATAATATGGGCATTCTTGCTCTTCCAAGAATCAATAGGAGCATTAGACGATCCTTTTAAGTGATCCCATAATTATGTCCTTTATAAACACCATAATTATTTACCCTTCATAAACATCCTAAATTGAAACTCATATGTGGAATAATTATTTCTATTAAAATGAAAAATATAATTTTCTCTAACATGATAAATCAAAAGAAAAGAACTGAACTAGTGTAAAAAATAGACCTTGATATTAAAAATATTTCAAATTACAGAGAATGGAACTCCAAGAATTCCTATTTGTGTCCTTGCAATGCCAGCCAAAACAGAAGCTCTTTACTCCCATAAATTGTTAATATTCTCAAACTAATAAGAAATTTCAAGAAAGAAATGAAAAAAAAACCCTATAACTCGACCTATAAAAAAAGACATTAACTTAGAGAGTTAAGCACATAATTTAAAATTACAACTCTAATACAATGTAAAAATGGTCTGAATACCTCTTAGTGAAGGATCTTTTCTCATTAGATAGAAAAGTATTAACCTAATTACACCTTAGAATCACTCTATAATATAATCATAATATCTCTAAATAAGATAATTATATATAACTAATTTTTATCAATCAAACTCTCTAAATCAAGCAATTGCATATATAATTGTCACGATCTAAAATTAGGCACATGATTGGCACATAGGTCAAGGCACTTTTAGGACCGCCTTGCCTATGCCAAGCCTTAGACTTGAACATAATTCTATCCAAAAACTAAAACAAACACTGATATAATAATCAACCATCCTTCCAAAATACTAGATCATAGATATACATGCCATCCCAAAAGAATAACCCAAAAACCATTGTAATTACGAAGCTCAAGCTATACACAACATCATAATTCATATATATAAGAGATTGGTATCAAAATGAGAAAGCTCATACGAAGAAGAAGTGTTGGTCATACCAATTTAGATTACATACAAGAACTCCTTCCTAATAAGTGGTACTAAATTAGCTAATACACAATATAGACCTGAAAAGATTGAAATGATAAAAAAGATAGTTTTCCACAACTCAGTAAATAAATAATACTAAACATACAAATAGGAGACCAAGTTATAATATGATTAATTAATTAAGTCCATACATAATAAGAGTATAAATAAGAAAACCATTCACACATAAATATAATTCAAGTAATGTCACCTTTTCTTATGTAACCTTCCTACAAGTTAGAAAATCAGACATAAGAATAGAAGGGAGAAAAAAACATGTATGTATCATATGTCTTATAAAAAAACCTTTGCTAGGTTGAGCATCAGAATCAGAACAAATCTGTGTGATGACTTATCATATAAGCCAATGTCACCCCCAACTAACTAGGGAATTAGATTTTACTATCTGTATATAAACTAATATTTTTCTGTTAGCATGAGTATTTTGACTCATATAACTCTATAAATCATATCATATTACAATATCAAAATCACATAATTCAAAAAGAATAAATAACCCTTGAATCACATTTAATTCAGACATAATATTATTTATATTCATTATTACACATATTAGTATTATTTCCATATGCATAATATATATTATTTACTCACAATATATAATAATGATCAAACCAAGACAAACATCAACATCCACCAATCCCATATGGATAGTATATGGAGCTTTTAAAGTACATAAACACATTTTCTTGTAAAATAGAATTAATTTCTAATTCAAAAGCAAACCATAAAAACTTGATAATACACCACAAATAAAACTCGATTATCTATTAAAACTTATCTTAAAAATTGCTATTTATGACTAGGGACTAAATTGTAATTTTCAAAAACTTAGGGGCAACATCGTGATTTTCTAAAATTCAAGGACCAAACTAAAATTCTTCCATCTTCAAACTCTAAATAGATTTTCTAGAATTTAACATGATTCTTTCTATATAATTCTTCAATAACTTTCTATTTTCTTTCTAATATCCAAATTCCTTAGCTTTTACTCTAATCATATCAACATATATCAAATAATCAAAATCACAATACTAATTATTCATAATCTACCTCAATCCATGTTCGTATGCATATATTACTACCCACACACAAATTAATTCAACGAACCCCTAGCTTATCAGCTAATCATCTTACATAAATCCTAATATTTTCAATAATCATATGTAAAGAAATGAAACCCATAACTATGTTATAAAACACTTAAGAAAGAAATAAAGAAAACTTGCTCCAAAGATATAGATTATATGGTTGATAGCTAGTATAGGTTATAGAAGAAAGCCGCATACATGAAAAGGAAGAAAAAGAAGCTCTCGGTCAAAGAAGAAGAAAATAAAACAAAGAAAAAGCTGCACACACACATATATAAAGACTTGGGGCAAACTTGTGGGCTATAACAAATATGGACCAAGTAAAGAATGAAATAAACTACATAGTTTAAGCCTTTAAAAAGTTTACAGGCCTCATAACAACAATAATAATAATGCAACAAGATATTGCAACTGAGAGTAGGAAGAATCTTTGGTACCAGAAGTTCCATTTTCATTAGTTGAGAATTATTTTAAGGCTTCAGTAACAATGACTTCAGAAACTTTATCATCGGTATTTGTTAATTCCACTTTTGAATAGCTTCTTGCAACTTCTTTTGAAAGTAGTTGTCGATATTACTTAATAGCTTTTATATCTTAAACTGTTAAGTGAAGTTTCAAGATATATTTATATTATTTTCTAACATACATTCTTAAGTGAAAGCTCTTTAGACTAGAAACGTGCACATGTTCACACAACTTTGTGTTTAATTTTTTTATCAAATAAATAGAAATGGTAAGATTCAAACTCGTGACCGCTTGATCATCAAAATTCTAATATCATGTTAAAGTTATTAAATGAGGTTTCAATATATATATATATATATATATATATATATATATAATCGTTATCTCCTCCCTCATTCCATCTATATTGTGAGAAGCAAAACCACTTCCATGATTGTTTCTCCCCTAAACTCATTCTCTTCAATTGTTCAAGGGTCCATGAATCTAAATCTATAGGCCTATGGAAAAAAGAATTTATATGCGATAGTACAAGCACAATATTTTATGGTGAGGTCCTTCGGAGGATTTAAGGATGTTTCTTTAGCAAATATGGATTGACATTGGAAGGCCCTTTTGACTTGTTTTAATTTTACTTCATTTTTTTCTCTCAACTTAGAGGATACCTTATTATAAATTTAATCTTTTTTATTTTATAATTAAAATTTATTTTTATGCTCTGGCCACCTCCTTGGCATGCGAACACCAAATTGAAATCACCGAACACTTTCAATTCATATGTTAAAGCCCTAGTAAATCTAACACAAATGCATGATAAAAAAAAACGCAAATGAATAGAACCAAACAAAGGTTACATTTTTTTTTATTCAATTCCCATGTTTTCTTTTACTTCTTCTAAACACAAAAATAAAAATAAAATAAAATTAAACCCTAATTCACACACATAAAAGTATCAGCAAGATAGAAAAAGGAAACCTCTGAATGCAAATCAAGAAATTAGCAAAAACCCTTGAAAACTAAATTTCATAAAAGAAAGCGTAGAGCTTGAAAAAAAAATGTATTGCAATGCCTAGAGCTTAAGATAAAATTCATCGATAATCTGTATTCAGTTTGTTGACAGGAAGCATATAAGAGAAGACTAGAAAGCTCCAACACAGAGCCTTCTTTTTTAAATCAATTGAAAAAATCTCGACCATTACACATGTCACCATTAACTAGAAATTTATTTAGAAAAAAATAAAACACGTATTTATTGCTAATTAAGATATTTTTAGATTAATTACACTATTTATTCTTTGTTTTTTTTTTTCCTAATAGAGAGAAACTAATTAGAGATTTATAAGTACTTTGTAAAATCAAATGAAGTGTAGGGATTTGAGACCTTAAATATTAAAAAGATTATTTCTTCCATCTACCATCACACACACACACACACACATATATATAAAGACTGATTCCCTATCAGTACTTCTATTTCCTTATGTTATGACTAAACAAAAGAAAGTCAATCATAATTTTGAAATCTTTGAAACTTTCAAATAGGTAAGGATCAATATAACTTTGTTGGTTGCTATTAAATTGGTAGCTTCTTTTGCTAAACTTTTGAAACACATGTGCACCGTGAAGAGAAAACTAAATGTGAAAGAGAAAGCTTTTTTAGCCGAACAAGAAGTGTCATTCTTCAAGATTGACAATAGAGACAACATCCTTGAACATGGTGGACCAATAAAATCTATATTGTAAGATTTTTAATATCGTCTTTTTTAATGAGAAATGACCTCCACATACTTTGAATATCGGTGATGTAAGTTTATGAGTTTGTGATAGTGAGGAGTGCAGTGTTTTTGTGGTTATGTGGAAGGCCATTTACTTGAGAAAAGGCTGGTATGAATTCAACATTGCCGTGGGGGCTGCTGGTGATGAAGATGGGTTTGATTTTGTGGTTTTTGGATGTTAAAAAACAAAATAGGTTTTTTCAGTTTTTGACATAGAAAACCGAACCGAAACCGATCGGTTGGAATCTGATTCGGTTTGGTTTTAGTTTTTTTTAAAATTTTGGTTTGGTTGTTTTTATAGATAAAAACCGAACTGAACCGAAAATGATCACCCCTACCAGCAAGCTTCACCGTGCTCCTCTGGCCAGCTTTTTCCAACTTCAGCTCTTTTTTTCAGCGGCCAGCTTTTTCCAGTAACGATAATAAACCTTCAACCCAAGTGGCACCATAAGCTTTCCTTTCACTCCCTCAGTCAAGCCATCAGCTGTAGCCGTAGCTCCTTCCTTCTACATCAACAACAACTCCAGAAGCTGCCATCCTCTACCTTGACAGCCCTGCATCCTGCCATATTTGCCCTCACCAATATTGTGTCTTCAACAAGTCCAACACTGCAAGCTTTCCTCTAGCAGCTTTAGCCTTTGCACCGTAACCTCCGGCAACAATGTTGTGACCAACTCTAACAGCTTCTCAGCCACGCCATCAGATTAGTGATGACAACGATGTTTCCCCTACGCCAGGTAATCTTCCTTCCTTTGTAACCTACATCTTAGTTTGTTTCTTTGGATAAGGCATGTAAGACGTGAGTTAATTCACGGCCTACTGCCTCTTTTTTGCTTAGCAAGATGGGTTGGACCCTCAGCTAGCCCATCTTTAAATATAGAAAAGAAGAAGAAGTTGGACTTTTAGTTGTCCCAACCTAGCCAGGTTGTACTTGGATTTCTAGCCCAACCAACCCAACCCTTAAATTAAAGGGTGTGTTTGGCAAATATACTCTTATGTTTTTCCTTTAGTTTTAAACTTGACTCTATTTTAATATGTAGCCAAATAGACCCTTAAAAAAATATCAAACAATTCAAGGTTGAATTGATTTGTGTTCCCGTTGTACATTTTCTGAATCATTCCACTTAATATTGGTGTTGTAGACTTATACTGTAAGATACTGACTTGCTATTAAAAGTACCCGCTTTCCGTTGAAATTTCAAAAATTCAAAAAAATTCTAAAAATTTCTCATTTTAAAAAATAAAAAAATATATTTTATTTTGTGTGCTTATGGTCAAGTCTCTTAAAAATACCAAAAAAGACCTTTCTTAGAAAAATAAAATGCATGGCATGTTTTGGTATTTTTCATATATAAAAATTCAAAAAATATATGCTTGCATGCATTTGGATTTAATAACTAGTTTATTGAATCCATGAGATTTTGGCCTTTAAAACAACTAAGTTTTTAGCAAGACGTATTTTTGTTCCATTCAACATCTGGGATTACGAACTTATATGTAAGATGTATTTTTAGTGTTAAATAAAAAGACAGTTCCTTGTATTTTTATGCGTCTTGACTTTAAAACAACTAAGTTTTTAACTTGATAAGATAAGGACCTCCTTACCGAGGAGGTTTTTTCTTAAACTTTAGACAAACCAATAGTTAGAAAACACAACGACCTTAGTTTATTTCAGACAAACAACAGTGCAAGTTACCCTAGGTAAGGTGTTTTAGGGGTGATACGTCCTCTCCATTCATAATTTATTCTCTATCTAGCCTCTCGCAAACCAATAAGTTTTCTAGTGACGGTAATACTAAGTGACGACTCCTATTTTTTCTTAACTAGTAAGAAACAAGAATTCCTTGTTCTTTCCCTTTTCACTCTAAATCCCGTTCCAGGAGGACGATCATTGTGACGCCACACACATACGACAAAACACATGCAACAAATTTAATTCACATTTTAAATCTTTTTTTTTATATAGAAAAACTAACACCTACATATTTTTTTGACATTAAAATTGACTTCTAATCTGGCCTGTAACGGATAGCGAGCACTGAGAATAGTAAAAACTAATTACCAAGCCAATACCTTTTCCCTTTGACATTAGTGCTTGCATCAACATACTAAGCAATAGACATTCATATGGTAAGTCTTTATGGATTCATTTTTTTTTATTTTCTAAAGATACTCTTCTTCTTATTTATTTTATTGTTAATTGTAAAAGGCTTATGTGTTACTAGCATCAATGTTTCAAGTTCAACAAATAACATCGATAGGTCTAGTAGTTTTTTAAGATAATAATTTTTTTCTTACAGTTTTTGCTAAATTTCAATGACATGTTATTTGAGATTAAATTGCAAGAATTGATCGCAGTAATAGAAAAATAAATTATTTTAGTAGTAAAATAGGTGATACATACTCTTTTGATCAATGAGAGGTCCTCTTTTTATGGTTGTTAAAAACCCGTTATTCAGAATAACGGTTTTATGACTAAACTCTAATTCAAAATCACAGTTACAATATATATATATATATATATATATATATATATATATATATATATATAGTTCCTTTCCTTCATTGCCACCACTCCTAAGACAAAAAAAACCCTAAAATCCAAAACAACCCAAGAGAAAACAGTCGTCAAATCACTCAAAAAACTGTCCAATCCTCCATCAAAACACTAAAATCATCTTCCCCTTGTCATGAAGAGTATTTATATCATTTTTTTGTTGCAAACTGCCAGCCAAGCTTATGTGTCCAACCAAACCGCCTCTTTTTTCATTTGACAAAGATGATTAATTGTTGTGCTAATTATCCTATAATTCATGTTAATACATCAAATGTTTTTCTTTTATTATATAGGATTTGGGTAATATTTATTACAGATTTCATAAGTTGACGTCGCTTTCAGATTCAGTGATTCGATACATCATGCATGTGGGTTTTTATTACATCACATGTTTGCAGAACATAAAGGTGGATCTCACAACGCTCATTGAGAGATGGAGACAAGAGACTCATATGTTCCATCTTCATGTCGGGGAGATGACACCCACATTGTAGGATGTTGTTGTTCTATTTGGCTTGCTTATAGATGGGTGAGCATGTACTGTCATGGGTATTTAGAATAAGATAACTTTATCTAAGCATGCATTTGGACAAGTACCCCCTTATGAAATGTTCAAGGGGAACACTTTATCCATGAGATGGCTTTGGAAAAACTTTTATGAATTACCCAATAATTATGATGATGAGATCCTATAATAGTATGTTAGTGTATACTAATAGTTCAATTATCATATTCATTTTTCTTTTCTGAGTTACTCAATAATTATGATGATGAGATCCTATAATGGTATGTTAATGTATACTAATAGTTCAATTATCATATTCATTTGACTATAATTTTTGACAATATACTTTTCATGGATCTCAGTGGGATATATGTGCCCTTGTTCTACCTACCACGACTAGAGGATTTCCAGTCCATTCCACTATATAATTGGGGTTCAGGCTTCCTTGCATGTTTATGTAAGCATCTATGTCAAGCTAGCTTGGAGAAATTAAAGCAAGTTGGAAGATGTTTATTACTTTTACAGGTAAAATAAATGTAATAAGTTTGTTATTTTTATATTATTTTTTTTTTATATTTGAGTTGGTTACTAATTGTTGTATGTTTCTTGTACATAAAGCTATGGCTGTGGGGGTATTTACACTTACGACGACCACAAATTGAGTCTACAACTGTCATGTTTATCCAGGTTTTTAAGGTTGATCTACAACTTCCATTAGGATACAGCTAATATGTTATTAAACATATAAATTATGTTGTTTAGATTAAAAATATTTTTCCTGAAAATCTTATTTAATAAATTTCATTGCTTATTTATTAACAGATGGTGTGGGATATTTTGAACATAATCCAACCTATGTTTTGTCATTTTATTTTAGCGAGTTAGATAGACAATAGTTAAATCAGGTATGTTGGTAAATTATGAGAGTGAAATAATTGTGTGTGTTGATGTTAGTAAATGATGGGAATTAATTACTTGTATTGATATTTGATTTTTTAGATATTGGTAAATCGGTTAAAATAATTGTGTGTGTTAATGTTGGTAAATGATGAGAATTAATTATATGTGTTGATGTTTGATTTTTTAAATATTGGTAAATGTTAGGAAATTATTGCATAGGTTGATGAAATTTTTTGATATGTATAAATGTTGGGAGATAATTTTTCATAGGTTGATATTGGTAAATAATGAGAAAAAATTGCATTGTTGATGTTTCAATAGGTCGTGTGGAATCCTTATTCAGTAGATGATATGACACCTGCTCTTGTTATATGCATATCGGCCATGAATTTATGGACATCGGTTTCCCCCTTCATATTTTTTGTGCTTGTTGAGTTGCATTGCCGGACCGTGTGATGCTACAGTTTGGCTTTAAACAGCACATCCCGTCTGATATAGATACGAGTGATCAGTTGCATTTCATTAGTTGTTCGGGTATGTATGTTAATTATAATTGGATGATCCACCATCTTTAGCATATATCGATGTGGGATGCACAGAGAAATTTTATTTTTAGAGAGGTGCATCCTGTAATTTCTGAGAAGGAAATCATTAGACCTAACCCAGCACAAGTTCCTCCACGTGAGGAGATGGAGTATAAGCTACATGCACGTCAGATTCAAAATGTTGTAAGTATTTGTTACTTTTTATAGGATTTAACAAAATCATTGTATTTTATTTATGGATTAATAATTTCTATTTGCTTCATATTAGGTTGGACAATTGCTATATGATTGTTGACGTATTGTGGCTGATCTTCGTGATCTTAATTATGATGATGGACTAGCTCGTTATTATGCATCTTCTTGGCTCGAGACATGTCGTACCACACTTGACTTGTTAAAAAAGACATTGAGCCTATATGATGTTGTCTCGAAGGATGAGACCACATAGACAGGAGGTAGTCATGCTATTGATGAAATTGTCTATTCACTCGTCGTCGCAGAAGACATAGATATTATGTTGTGTTATTTTTCTAGTTAAGAGTTATTTTTATTATTACTAGTTTTGTAATATTATTTTTGCTAATTGTCATGTTAATTTTAAAATTATCTTACATTTTATGCATTTTCATATTCAATTTATATAAGCATGATTTAATATCATCAAAAAACAAATAATCATATGAACAAGTTGTTTAAAATTTCAAATCATTTATTAACAACTTAAAAAATGTAAAAATAAAAACAATGTTTAAAAAACACACACATTAATTCGGAATTATAATTAACAAATAAAAATGATGTTAAAATATCACACTTTTAATTATGAGTTTGAAATTTAATAATTTATAATCTTATTTAACTTTTGATTTTGATTATGGTTCTATGTTGAAATTTAATATGGAACACTACCGCTATTATAATAGCAATTGCTCAGCAATTCTAAACGATCATTAATAATAAGAATAACGGTTTTTTATAACTGTTACTATTTTTAATAGTTATTACTAAACTATGGATGATCATTTTCGGTTCGGTTCAGTTTTTATAAAAAAAAAAGTAACCAGACTGAATTTTTTAAAAAAAAACCGAAACCAGTTTTGGTTCGGTTTGATTTGGTTTTTTAGGAAAAAAACCGGTTCAAACCAGTTTGGCTCAGTTTGGTTTGGTTTTTAGGATAAAAACCGGTTCAATCCGGTTTGACTCAGTTTTTTCGGTTCGTCTCGATTTTTTCCGGTTTGGTTTGGTTTTTTGCCGGTTTGGCTTAATTTTTTCTTTTTCAAAATTTTAATCAGTTTAATATATTTTTTTTTTATGATTTGATTTTTTTAATTATTTTATTTTTTAATTTTTTTGATTTTTTTTTTCACCCCTAATTAGAATCATATTTTTTAATAGCAGGTTCGTAATTGCGGTTGAATCAAAACTAAACTATGTATTTCATATACTTAGATAAATGACACGAAAGAAAGTATTGTAGTTTGTTAGTTCTATCTTCTACTTCTTACTGTGTTCTCTGTCACAGCGAGTTCAATAATCATTCATTCACTGATAGATTCAGAGTAGAGATAGATATGGCTTATTATTACTTTGATGATAAGTCTCGACTAAATTCCTTTCTTACCTTTTTCTTTCTATTGGTATTACTATTTATCAACCCTTCTTCAGTTCTCTCCAAGTCTCCTCGCCCGATTACTGTAAACCCAATTTTTCTTCTCTCTCTCTCTCTCTCTCTCTCTCTCTCTCTCTCTTTTCATTACCTTCTTTGATGTAATTATTTCTTATTTTGATCTTCTTCTTCTTGTTTTTTTATTTTATTTTATTGAGATTACAGGATGTTG
>Ga0325414_1001187_pt1 | contig 24518 bp, 18 predicted proteins | sample PopdelMetagenome_8_FD_206183 | JGI IMG/M metagenome (GOLD analysis project Ga0325414, IMG submission 206183) | Populus deltoides microbial communities from Bellville, Georgia, United States - Leaf-PdKOR-R3 | ecosystem: Host-associated > Plants > Phyllosphere > Phylloplane/Leaf | place: USA... | reverse complement strand
TATATCATACTTTTAAATAGATACTTAATCCTGTCAAGTAATAAAAAATTATAAATATTATTTTATCTCTAATTTTATATATATTACCGTGAAAAGTATCTTTAATTTTGCTGGTATAGCTTCCGTCAGGCATGAGGTTATAGGAAAATCAGTATTTGTGCGGTGAAAGCTGGTACCTTGATGGAGATGAGCATTCCCTGAATGCGTTGACCATTTGCACTCACGGCTGGATTGACTCGTCAGTAACTTGACCTGACTTTTAAATTAATTGCCCATTGGATTATCAAATGTTGAAGCGAGCGCACTCTCGCGGAGCATATTTCACTTCACGGAGATGCCAAGTGGAGTGATTTTGTCACGGTCCGGAATTAAAAACATAAAATCTACACGTGAACTACCATGTCAACGCCGCACACGTTTCACGTTAGGCGAGCCTCGCCCTAGCATCAGAACTTTACTCGGGCAAGGGCAAAATTAAAATCACGGTAACCCCATTAAAAAAAAAAAAAACAATGTACCAATTTTATTTTTTTTGAAAAAGTCAAGTGATGAAGAGCTTGGTTTTAACCGGGGTAATAAATTCAATAAATCAACTCAAATTTTATTAATTTTATTAACTAAAATAATAAAAAATAAATTTATATTTTAAAATTTTGGTCAATCAATACCTCGAATTGACTGGTCTCTGGATAACTTGGTGGACTGGTATAGCTTGTTACCATCAGATGAGATAATTTAGTGCCACTACTATAATCATAATATTATTTGTGGCGACTTTGCTCTAGGTCCGCCTCCACCACCACCACATTTTTCCTACGATCACACGTCAAGTAGCAGAAAAGTCTCAAGTAATCACTACTATCCTGCTGAGTTTACCAGGTGTAATTCATGGACTGGGAAATTTGGCACCCGGCCACTCACCGGCAATGAGTCGTTGACCTTTTGATTTCTTTCGAGCAGACCTCGAATCAGTCCCCAGCTATACATTCCTTTTAATTAAGTCTCCAAGCTACTTAGGATAGCGAGCATGCTGGTTATATTTCTTCGATCAAAACAAGTTAGGGACATTCAAGGCACGATCAAAGCGGTTTCATATTCCGATCAATGCTCTTGCACGTGCTGGATGAATGAAGAAATTGGGTGTTTCGCGTCTAGGATTTTGGAAAATTATGATCTGCTGGAGAGGGCATGACTAGTAAATGACCAAATGTATTGTTTTTTTTTTCCCTATCTTTAATTACTTTGATAGAAGAACCTGGTCGATGAAAAGCGAGTACGTGGGGACTTGACTGATAAGATTAGCAGTTGGATGACTCAATTGAAAAAAATAATAGCTGGGGGGGCTAGTATGAGGTTTGCTGGATATGAGTGTAGTAGAGCTACGAATTTATGGCCTCCTTTCATCTTTGACAAGCGGCGGCCCTGGTTGTTTCTAACTTTCTAGGATACAGAACAAAAGACATCGCCCTCTATTCACCAAACATTTCTAGACCGCTTAGGTGGATAGGAAGAAAATACGAGCAGTGGAAACAGCGTATTGTAGAATGACTCGATCTACCTAACACCTTTCCTTTCATCATGCTTCATGCTTATTTTAAACTCAGTGTTTGTAGAATTTCTACGGTGGATAAAGAGACACTTATTTCATGCATTAAAATTATTCATCTTGGTATAAATAAATTTTATTTGATGAAAAAATTAAATTCTACTTATGTATTTTTTCATCTTTTAAATTGTTTAAAAACAAATATGAGTTCGAAAAGATTTCTGATTTCAAGTTGAATTCAAGTTTTTATATATTTTTTATGGCTATTGATGGATTTATCAACATTTTTAAAGTGTTGAAACAAAAATAAGTTGAAAATTGAATCTATGAGCGAGAAATATACATGGTTCAGTTTTTAACGATTCTTGATTGCTGAAAACTATGCTAGCAGACAACAAATTATTTTTAACTTTTTAAAAAAAAAATTAAAAATAATTAGCACATCATCCACTTTAAAGGTTTGGCTCACAAGTTAGACCTCTTTAACAGGCCTAACACGCCATCCAAGGTTTTTTTTATTGGTTTGGTGAATGAGTAACCCATGCCCCTCTCATTTTTTTTATTTAATGTATTTTTAATATACATCATTTTATTGTTTGTTTGTTTTTTAAGTTTTTTTTACTTTAAAAAACTCATTTTATCATAAATTTTAAATAAATTGAGGTTATTTTTATTTCAATTCCACGCCTAACTTGTATCTATATATTTTTTAATTATTTTTGTTTGATATAAAAAGGTGTCATGCACCTCGTTGATGTATAATAAAATAGATGTATGAATTTAATCATGAGTTTGACAGATTAATCATGATTATTTATATTTTTGTTATTTTTGAATCACATATTATTATTTTCAATTTTGTTCTTTGTCTATTTATTTTTGTTCTTGCAATTAAAAAAATATTGAAAAAACATGTATATTTTTTTTAAAAAAATTATCAACGTGCAATCACAAGTCAGATAACTAGTTTTAACTACATTTAATAAAAATATATCATCTACCTAACAATTAAAATAATCACTGTATTATACTATATATCTTTATAAGTAACATTAAGTAATCACGTTACCTTCAAGCTATCCCAATTCTTTGTTCTCAAAAAGCATAGCGTGATGGCAAAGAGTTTAAGATCTGCACGGTAGGTCTCGAGTTCGAATCAGGGCATGCACCTCTTGTAAGAGCCTGCGACAGCCGGGATTTTATTCCCTCACCTGGACCCACAAAATGCGTTTTTTGAAGGGATGAGGTTTCCTCAAATAAAAAAAAAATTATGTATTGACGCTTTTTTTTTTTTTTTACATCTCTTCAAAAAAAGAAAATTACCCATCCTAACTTCTCATTTAGATCTCAAGGAGCAGTAATCAATAATAAGTCACGACTCACGACATTAGCTGCCTTTGCATCAAGGAACGTGGAAAAGATTCGATCAATATTCACTCAAATGCCGCCCAAAACAATATTAGTGCACAGTAAAGAGCCTCAAAAGCAGCTATTTAAAGTTTATTTAGAACCTCCCTCGTCATCCAATGTGGAATCTACAGTGTAAACTGCCTGTTTGTTATTACGGCTATTTTGAAAGATTTTTTTTATTTAAAAATATATTAAAATAATATTTTTTATTATTTAAAATTTATTTTTAATATCAATGTATAAAAAAAGATAGAATTTAAATTAAAAAGGTTAATTTAAAATAAATAAATAAAATTTAAATATTTTTTAAAACTTTTTTTTAAAAAAAACAAACTAATGATCGAATAAAGACCAAAAGCGACGAGGAAATCACGTCTTGTCCGACAATCTGGAGACGCCACGTGGAGTACCCCAGCGTCGTGGATCCCACGATGACGTGGTCGAGGAGAGGCAGCGTTTCCATGTGGACATGTAGGAAGTTTTTTTTAGAGCGAGAAAACAAATTAATAATAAAAAAATGATTATCGTAGGCAGAGAAAGAAACGAAAACGGGAAAGAAAGAGAGATATAGAGCGAGAAACAAGGCGCGGAGTGGCCATCCAAAAACAGCAGTCGAGTAGAGAGAGAGGAATTTTCTTGATTAACTCATAACAATAATAATCATAAAAAATAATCGTCATTCTATTATCCTTTTATTTCTTCTTCCTGGTTTACTTTCTCATAATCATAGCCGAAGTCGCGTTTCCCTTTTTTAGGGCTAAAAAATTTCACATTTCCCCTAGAAATTTTTTAAAATTAAGAAAAAACAGCAAGACACAAAACACGAACGGAGAAATTAAATCCCCCAGATCTTGCTGCCCATAAATCCCGACTCCGATCATTCCTCTCCCAATCTAGCTCAATCGATTCAATTTCTTCGTTTTATTTATTTTCTTTCGTTGATTATTTTAATTCTGAGCCAGGGAAGGAGAGCCATAGAGATCCTTGTAGATATTTATCAGTATTAGCATTGTAATAATCTGGAACAAGGCTTTGGATCTGGTGAAACTGAATTGAATCGTCGTCCGTCAGTCGTTGTCGTCGGATGAGAGGGAATCGTAGAAGAGAATTGAAAGTGAGAAAACGATGAAATGGGTAACATTGCTTAAGGATATAAAAGAGAAGGTCGGTTTAACTCACTCTCCATCTTCTAGTTCACCAGCTACTACTGCTCCTCCTCCTTCATCGCCTGCTTATTCACACAATGCTTCCTCTTCTTCCACTTTCCAAGACTTCTCTGCATCTCCTTCCAGGTTCTTTTCTCTTCCTTTTTTAAAAAATATTTTATATTTATCATACATGTTCATCGCTTATTTATTTGTTTAGTATCTGATTGATTTGGTGCGTTTTTAGTTTCACATTTGAAATTGAAGCGTAATCAGCGTTGACTGCTCTTGAATTTTGATCTGTAAGCGGATTAGATGAGCTCTGTTGACTATTGTTTTGTAAATACGACTTGGCGATTTGTTGTTTTTGATTAAGTAATACATTCTTAAATTAGTAATATCCAGTAGCGATGCACAAATTTATGTATTGAATTGATTTTATTTTTTAGGGAAAATATGGATAAAGTTTTTAGATTCTAAAGGTCTAAGATATAACAAGACTGTGATAGACTATGCCTAATGTAGAATTGATGATGATCTCGCTCTCTCTCTCTCTTTTCAAAACTAGTATGAAGGAGCTTTATAATTCAAATAGGCGAATCGTGGATGGTATTAGTTTACAAAGCAAGCAATGATGACATTTCTGGGATCGAAGCTTGGTTGTTGTTGTGTCTGTTGTTTTCCTGGTGACTTTTAGTTCACCATTAGTTACCAGAATACCTCATACTGCAAGGATTTGCATCAAGGTTTAGCATTTGGCGAGGTGTGTGTTGGGCACTGACTCAATGATAACTGGACTATGAATGCTTTCAAAATGCAATGCTGTTATTGTTTGGATTAGTTCCGGCAAATCTTTCCCCATAAATGTTTCCCTCTCTCTAGTAAATGTCTATACTGATAATACCTTGTGCTTGTGCTTTCTTTTCTATCATACAAGGGATGCTGATGCTGCAATTTTTGTTACTATGTTCATAGCAGGAATTTATAGGATCAAGTTGTCTCTGTATAAAGTTGCACTTGAATCTATGAAAACCTTCATATTTGTAATCTCAAAAGATCTCATGCTTCACCATAGTTTATCAACTTTAATTAGCAGTTTTAACCCTTTTGCATTATTTTCCCAGACTTAGGCGAAGTTAAATCATAAGATTCACCAGCTTTCTGGTTGTCAATAATGCATATCTGTATCTTCCTATCTTGATATTCCACCCTAAATCTAGTCTTATTATTCTATGATCTATACCGTTGTAAATATATGGATTTACATGTTGTAAGTTTCTGATCTATTACCACATTCAAGCTTACCATTTCACACCAGTGTAAACGTTTGTGTTCCTTTTTTTTTTTTTTCCTGTTTTCCCCCCTATGAAATGCAGAGATAGACATGAGTTGGAATTGGACTTCAAGAGATTTTGGGAGGAGTTCCGCTCATCCAGCTCCGAAAAAGTTCGTGATTCCTGTCTTTTTTACTTGCCATCCTTTTTTTTGATATCTCATCACTGTTTCCCCACAATTTATCATTACTTGTAAAACAAATAGTGATTGCTGATAGCTCTTTCATTGCCTATGCAGGAGAAAGAAACGGCCTTGAATTTGACTGTAGATGTTTTTTGTAGATTAGTGAAGCAGCACGCTAATGTAGCTCAATTAGTCACCATGTATGGACGGTCTTCCACTTTTGATTTGCTGGACTGGTTTTAACTTTCTTTTGCCATTATTTAATTCGTAGTACTTGTAAGATTGTCATTTGCAATAGAAGGATTAAAAAGATCATGTTAGGCATGCCGTGTTTGTGGTTATTCCACGCATCTGATGCAGCTGTATTATTGATTTTTCAAGAATTAATTTACATCAAGGCAACAATTACAGGATATTATAGTGCTTAAGTTTTACTTTAGATGTACTACTTTAAGTGACTTTAGAGGTGTTTCTATGTCTGTGGTTTGAAAAGAGTCATCGCTATAACATCCTTTTCCATTCTTATTATCCTTTCCCTTCTCTTAGGAGAATTTCTTATTCTACATTGGTAGTTAACATTTCTCTTTCTATAATGAATATAGTTCTTTATCAACAAAGAGTTGGCTAGCATTTTCATACTGATTGTTCAAACTGCACTTTCTCAATCTGTTTCCTCTGAAAAATTCAGTCTACTCTTGACGACTATAACTCTTCTTGGATCTCATGACAACTTTAGGCACAGGATCATTCATGAAACTTATTTCGTATCCACAGAAGTTTCTATTGGCTCCCACCTTTTATTTCATTCAATAATTGTTTTCGCAAATCTATGTGATTTTCTCAGTTGCATAAGATATCCTACTTTTCTTGCTTCGTATGAATTCAGGAATGCATGTCAACAGCAGCTCTGGCAGTTGTTTTTATTTATTGAATAAGATTTCTGCTTTCAGTGCTTTGCATGGTTCTTGGCACGATTGAAGATATTTGCAATTTTTGATGAATCACAGGCTAGTTGAAACACATATATTCTCTTTTGTCGTGGGAAGAGCATTTGTAACCGATATTGATAAATTAAAAATCGGCAGCAAAACAAGATCTTTGGATGTAGAGAAAGTGTTGAGATTTTTCTCTGAAGTTACAAAGGTTTGCCTCTTTTAAAAGCTTTTATCAAAATGCTGTCCTTTCCTCTTTCATCCTGATAATTTGTTAATAGAAGCCATGTTCTCCCTGCCTTTTTTTTAGGATGACATCAGTCCCGGTTCAAATTTGTTAACTGCTGTTGAAGCCCTTGTATCCGGGGTATGTTTCTCTTATAATCACCAACTTGAGATAAAATAAAGAAATCAAAAGCTTCGGGGTTGAAATTATATTTGTTTCCTTCTGTAGTCAGTGTTTGGCTAATCTGCAGTCCCTTGTCAAAAGTAAATGGAAATTGATTTTGAGTGATTGAAACTGTTTTGCTATTTAAGCTGCCTGGTAAATGAGGCTAGAAAGTAGTATTGTCAACTAGAGGGAATTCTAACACTTGTTGTCATGCTACTTTTACTAAAGCATTTTAAGGAATTTTCTTTTTCTTTTTTTCAGCCTATTGATAAACAGTCTCTCCTTGATTCTGGAATATTATGCTGCCTCATTCACATTCTTAATGCCCTTCTGAGCACCGAAGCCAATCAAAGGCAAAAGCTCACAAACTCTGAAGGACTACTTCCACCTGAAAAAGATCAAGATGGTGCTTTAGAGCAAGTTCGCCGGCTTGAGGTAGATTTTTTTATGTGCTAGCTCTTCTGGTTGTGTTTACTAACCATATGATGTTTGACATGGTTTGGGTTAAACTTGTGTAATATCATCTCAGACACTAACACTTTTATTTGCCTTTATGTCATCTTGATCAGGTAAATAAAATTTACAGACTAGAATTAGGCATTTGAAGTCTATTTTTTTCTCTTTTTTTCCATACAGGTGGAGGGAAGCGTAATGCATATTATGAAAGCATTAGCAAGTCATCCTTCAGCTGCACAAAGCTTGATTGAAGATGATTCACTTCAGTCGCTGTTTCAGATGGTTGCAAATGGGTCTTTAACAATATTTTCTCGGTATAAAGAAGGTCTTGTTCCCCTGCACAGCATACAACTTCATAGGCATGCAATGCAGGTAAATGTATAGCCTTTGGTCCATATCTGCAGTATGGAGCTGCACATGAATCTTAAAATTATAGCCACTTAAAGAGATTCAGGCAAGCTTCATGGCTCACTGTTTGAAACTGCTTCTATCTGTTTTTGGTTGCTTCAGATACTTGGTCTTCTTTTAGTCAACGACAATGGAAGCACTGCAAGATATATACGCAAACACCATCTGGTATTGGCAATACGCAGATAAGAATTACATTAGAAAAGCATACAGTACTGTAGTTAACTTGTAATCTACATTTTCATCTGTCCCATTTTCTATATTGAAGAATATGGAATGATGGACCCTTCTGGTCTCTTCAGCAGCTTCTCTATAAAAGTTTACTGGGATTTAAGCTGTTGTTACCAATTCTCAATACTAAAGTTAACTTTGTGTTCGTATCACCTAAATCTGTCTAAAATCTGCTGACACAATAATTAGAACTTTTCTAGTTTGCTTTTATTTGGTTGAATTAAGTAATTGAAGTGGTTTTAGACAATCCTTGATATAAAAACTCTATTATCATGTATATAGGTATAAATGAACTGCAAATGAAAACCACAGAATTGTAATACACAAGCAGTTCTAACCATAAGATTATTGATGTGAAATGAGAATCACAGGGGAAATGCATGCAATTGGTTCGTCACAGTTCTTTTTTGTTTTTTTGGATAAGAAGTGACAAATTGCAGGGGGTCGCCATTAAATCATTTTACAAAGACAACAAGAGATCATAGTTGTACATCCTTTCATGCTCTTAACTTTTGACCAAGTGATCTGTTCACGCTTTTCCTGTAATAATGCATCCTGGAATTAGTAGTCCATTGTGTACCGTTAACCTTTTGCATGTGATGTATCCCAGTATATCCTTTGGTAGCTAACTATATACCCTTCTCTGTGAAGTCATCAATTGGAATAAACTTTGAGACAGCACTGTAGGCTTTTGTCTGTTGACCTAATTTTGAACATCTTGACAATTTTGAAACATGCCTTTGTTGTCCTAAAACTAACCTTGTTTTGGAAGTGTGTTGTTACTCGAGTCATGACATAGAATTTAGCCATTCTTTTTGCTAGTGAAGCTTTTATTGAACAAAAAACCCTTGTCAGTGTCTTGTTTCTGGTTATAATAACTTGTGTAGTTTGTTGTCTTGTTTTATTTTCTACAGATCCTGCTCATTGGGTGATATCTCTGTTTCATGTGCAGATAAAAGTTCTTTTAATGGCAGTTAAAGATTTCAATCCAGACTGTGGTGATTCTGCCTACACCATGGGCATTGTGGACTTGTTACTTGAATGTGTGGAATTGTCATACAGACAGGGTAATGTGGCCATACGTTTTACTTCTTAAATTCTATAAGATCAATGGGTCAAAATTCTGTTGTCTTGACTCCTGAAACAAGATGTAAAATATATTAATTTATTGTTCCAGAATAATCTGGAATTCAGATTATTTTGAGCTCTAAAATTGTTGTATGTATGTTACTGCTTATTTTTTGTACAATTTTGAATTGTAGAAGCTGGTGGTGTCAGGCTCAGGGAAGACATACATAATGCCCATGGCTATCAGTTCCTTGTGCAGTTTGCATTGGTTCTATCCTCTTTGCCAAAAAGTCAGGACTCTCAGTCTTTTTATTCCAAGACTTCTCGTGCCTTTGATGGTATAGCAGGTATTTCTCATGTGATGAATGATGAACGAAGACAGGATTTCACAGAAAAAGAAGACCCTTCACCAGCTCAGTTATCACCTGCATTATCTAGGTTGCTTGATGTACTCGTTAATCTATCTCAAACTGGTCCTGCTGAATCTACAGCATGGCCTGGAGGCAAAAGTTCCAAACCTTCTCACACCCGCCATGGCAGAAGTCGCATGTCATCTTTAGATCGCGTTGCTGATGAAAATTGGGAGAAAGACAACGGTAAAGTTAAAGACCTTGAAGCAGTCCAGATGTTGCAAGACATATTCCTAAAGGCAGACAGTGCGGAACTGCAGGCAGAAGTATTAAATAGAATGTTTAAGATATTCTCAAGTCATCTTGAAAACTATAAGTTGTGTCAGCAATTACGGACGGTTCCACTTTTGATCTTAAACATGGCTGGTTTCCCACCATCATTGCAAGATATAATCTTGAAAATTCTAGAATATGCTGTGACTGTTGTGAATTGTGTTCCCGAGCAAGAGTTGCTTTCTCTTTGTTGCCTATTGCAGCAACCGATAGCATCAGAGCTGAAGCACACCATACTCTCTTTCTTTTTGAAACTTTTATCTTTTGATCAACAGTACAAAAAAGTATTGCGAGAAGTTGGCTTACTGGAAGTTCTGTTAGATGATCTGAAGCAGCACAAGTTTATTTTGGGTCTAGAACAGCAAACTGTTAGTCCTAGTCACTCAGAAAGAAAATCTAGCTCAAGTAGTTTCAAGAAACACATGGACAGCAAAGATGCTATTCTTTCCTCACCGAAGCTAATGGAATCTGGTGGTTCAGGGAAGTTCCCTATTTTTGAAATTGAGGGCGCAATATCTGTTGCATGGGATTGTATGGTCTCTTTAGTGAAGAAAGCTGAAGCCAGTCAAGCATCATTTCGATCAGCTAATGGTGTGACCATTGTTCTTCCTTTTCTTGTGTCTAATGTTCACCGTCCTGGGGTTCTCCGGATATTGTCATGTTTGATCACTGAAGATACTGCACAGGTATGTGAGCATGCTACGAAACTGTTAAATGTTTGAATAGTCATAATAGATTTGCATGCTCTCATGCATGCATAACTGAATTCTTTTTCTTATTAATCCCCAATAGTTTTCAGAAGCTCATGCCAAAAGAAACATTCGATTTTTGTTTACCAGGCTCATCCAGAAGAACTAGGTTTGCTTGTTGAGGTTCTCAAAAGCGGAATGGTTACAAGCAGCATGGGACATCAGTATAGGCTTCAAAGTGATGCAAAATGTGACACAATGGGTGCCTTGTGGCGCATACTGGGTGTGAATACTTCAGCTCAGAGGGTCTTTGGTGAAGCCACTGGGTTTTCTCTTATGCTGACCACACTCCACAGTTTCCAAGGTGATGGAGAACAGACAGAAGAATCTTCTTTAGAGGTTTACATGAAGGTGTTCACATACCTCCTGCGCCTGATGACAGCTGCAGTGTGTGATAATGCCATTAACAGGACAAAATTGCATGCTATTATATCATCCCACACCTTTTATGATCTTCTATCTGAGTCTGGCTTGCTTTGTGTGGAATGTGAAAAGCAAGTCATACAGTTGTTATCAGAGCTTGCTCTTGAAATCGTGCTTCCACCATTCTTGTCTCCAGACAGTGCTTTGCCAACTGATATGATTGAATCTGGGTCAGCTGGTTTTCTTTTAACTAGTCCATCAGGTTTGTTTAATCCTGATAAGGAACGAGTGTACAATGCTGCCGCTGTTAGAGTTCTGATCCGCTTATTGTTGCTCTTCACTCCCAAAATGCAGTTAGAAGTACTGAACCTCATAGAAAGGCTTGCTCATGCTGGACCCTTTAACCAGGAAAACCTCACCTCTGTAGGTGCGAAATGAATTTTTTGTTCTTGCAATCCCTCCTGTTTTATTGATTGTCTTTATTATTCTTTTGTCTGCATGTCTAACTAACACCCCCCCCCCCCCAATCACTGGTGTAGACTGTGTGGAGCTTCTGTTGGAGACAATCCATCCATTCCTTCCAGGCTCATCTCCTTTGCTTTTGTACACACTGAAGATTGTGGAAGTTCTTGGTGCATATAGGTATGTCTCTGGAGAACACAATGTGTGGTTATTTACTTGACAATGATTATCCTAGAAACTAAGGTTTATATTTTTTTCTGATAGGTTATCTGCATCAGAACTCAGACTGCTTATTAGATACATTCTGCAAATGAGGCTTATGAAGTCAGGTCATATTCTTGTTGATATGATGGAGAGGTTGATTCTCATGGAAGATATGGCCTCAGAAAATGTATCTTTGGCACCATTTGTCGAGATGGACATGAGTAAGATTGGCCATGCTGCTGTTCAGGTGTCTCTGGGAGAAAGGTCCTGGCCTCCTTCTGCAGGTTATTCATTTGTTTGTTGGTTCCAGTTTAGACATTTCTTGAAATCACAAGCAAAGGACACAGAGCCATCAAAAACTGGCCCTTCCAAAAGGCGTAGTAGTTCAAATGGGCAGCATATTCTCCGTATATTTTCTGTTGGTATGGCAAGCGATGATAGCACATATTATGCAGAACTTTATCTTCAGGAGGATGGTGTTCTAACCCTTGCTACTAGCAACTCTAGTGCCTTGTCTTTTTCTGGATTAGAATTTGAAGAAGGCAGATGGCATCACCTTGCTGTTGTTCATAGCAAACCAAATGCTCTTGCTGGACTATTTCAAACTAGTGTTGCGAATGTGTACCTCAATGGAAAGCTAAAACACACAGGGAAACTAGGATATTCACCATCCCCAGCTGGAAAACCCTTGCAGGTCACCATTGGGACACCACCAAATTGTGCGAAAGTTAGCAAGTTGACGTGGAAACTTCGTTCTTGCTACCTTTTTGAGGAGGTGCTTACATCAGGGTGTATATGTTTCATGTACATTCTTGGTAGGGGATACAGAGGGCTCTTCCAAGACACAGACCTTCTACGTTTTGTCCCTAACCAGGCTTGTGGCGGTGGTAGTATGGCCATCTTGGATTCATTAGATGCTGACTTGCCATTGGCTACACCGAAGCTCGAAAGTACTAACAAGCAGGGGGATTCTAAAGCAGATGGTAGTGGGATTGTTTGGGATTTGGAGAGATTAGGAAACCTCTCATTGCAACTTTCTGGAAAGAAACTTATATTTGCATTTGATGGAACATGTACCGAATCTGTTCTAGCATCTGGAGTATTCTCCTTGCTCAATCTGGTTGATCCTATGTCGGCTGCTGCCTCTCCTATCGGGGGTGAGTGAATAAAATCTGGATTTTATGTTTCAAGCAATTTATGTAGAGTTGGGGGCTGTTCCATATTAGCTCCTGCGCTCCCTCCTTCCCCCCTTGGTCATTCCTTTTATTTTTGCTTCAGGTATCCCGCGATTTGGACGCCTTCACGGAGACATCTATGTTTGTAGGCAATCTGTAATTGGTGATGCAATCCGTCCCGTAGGTGGTATGGCTGTTGTCCTGGCCCTTGTCGAAGCTGCTGAAACCAGGGATATGCTTCACATGGCTTTGACATTGCTTGCCTGTGCACTTCATCAGAATCCCCAGAATGTGAAAGATATGAAAAAATATAGGGGATACCATTTGCTTGCTCTGTTTCTGCGTCGTAGAATGTCATTATTTGACATGCAATCTCTTGAGATTTTTTTTCAAATTGCTGCTTGTGAGGCTTCATTTTCTGAACCAAAGAAGTTGGAACGCAGGCAAGCTACTTTATCACCAGCCACCTCTATGCAGGAAACTAGCTTTGAGGTGCTCAGCTTGTCAAAATTTCGTGATGAGATTTCTTCAGTTGGATCTCATGGGGACATGGATGATTTTTCTGTGCCAAAAGATTCATTTAGCCATATTTCTGAGCTAGAGAATTCTGATGTGCTAGTTGAAACTTCAAATTGTATTGTCTTGTCAAATGCAGATATGGTTGAGCATGTCTTGTTGGACTGGACTTTGTGGGTGACTGCCCCAGTTTCAATTCAAATTGCACTTCTAGGATTTCTGGAGCATTTGGTGTCCATGCATTGGTACAGGAGTCACAACCTTACGGTTCTGCGTCGAATAAACCTTGTTCAGCATTTGCTAGTCACGTTGCAGCGTGGTGATGTTGAAGTTCCTGTATTGGAGAAATTAGTGGTGTTGCTCGGGGTCATTTTGGAAGATGGATTTCTGGCTTCTGAACTAGAGAATGTGGTAAGGTTTGTGATTATGACTTTTGATCCACCTGAACTGAAACTAAGGCATCAAATAGTGCGAGAGTCTATGGGTAAGCATGTAATTGTAAGGAATATGCTCCTAGAGATGCTTATTGATCTACAAGTAACTATCAAATCAGACGAGTTACTTGAGCAGTGGCATAAGATTGTGTCATCAAAACTGGTAACGTATTTTCTTGATGAAGCTGTCCATCCTACAAGCATGAGGTGGATCATGACCCTTCTTGGTGTTTCACTTGCTTCTTCAACCACATTTGCTCTTAAATTTCGCACAAGTGGTGGTTATCAGGGTCTAATGCGGGTGCTTCCTAGTTTTTATGATTCTCCTGATATATATTATATTTTGTTTTGTCTGGTATTTGGAAAGCCTGTGTACCCCAGACTACCAGAAGTGCGCATGCTAGATTTTCATGCCCTTATTCCAAGTGATGGAAGCTATGTGGAGTTGAAGTATGTGGAAATGTTGGAATCAGTGGTTGCGATGGCAAAATCTACATTTGATAGGTTAAGCAGGCAGTCAATGCTTGCTCATCAAACTGGCAATCTTTCCCAGGTTGGTGCTAGCCTTGTTGCAGAGCTTGTGGAAGGAAATGCAGACATGACAGGAGAGCTTCAAGGTGAAGCTTTGATGCATAAGACATATGCAGCACGCTTAATGGGAGGTGAGGCATCAGCTCCTGCTGCTGCAACTGCAGTCCTGAGATTTATGGTTGATCTTGCAAAGATGTGTCCTCCCTTTTCAGCTGTTTGCAGAAGGCCTGAATTTCTTGAAAGCTGCATCGACCTTTATTTTTCTTGTATTAGGTTTGTTTTCAGACACCCTGCAATCTGTATCCTTCTTTCTGGATGCCACGTTGACATTTTTGGAACTACTTATTTCCAATTTTAATTACTCTAGCAGTACTGTGATTGGATGAGCCTTGTTTTTCTTGCAGGGCTGCGTATGCAGTGATGATGGTGAAAGAGCTTTCTGATAAGGCAGAAGAAAAGGAATTGAATGATTGTGATGATACCAGCAGTTCTCAAAATACGTTCTCTAGCTTACCTCTTGAACAAGAAAAATCTGCAAAGACCTCCATTAGCATTGGAAGCTTCCCTCAGGGGCATGCAAGTACAAGTTCTGAAGATATGCCCATGTCCCTAAATGATTTGGCTGATGTTAAAACAGAGATTGGCATCTCTAATTCGCATGAGGAATTGAAAAAATCAGCCAAAGGTGTCCCACCTTTCCAGAACTTGGATGGGGATAATGTTGACCTGGTTTCCGCCACCTCTAGCTCAAATGAATTCAATATCCATAATGTTGATGGCAATATGCATTCCTTTCGACAGGCAGAATCCCAGAGTTCAGCTTCTCTTAATATACCAGATTCTCCTATTATATCTGAGAAGTCAAGTTCAAGAATTCCCCTCACACCATCTTCATCTCCGGCTGTTCCATTGTCATCTTGGCTTGGCAATGTGTCCCCCAATGAACACAAAGCTTCTTTACAAGCCACTCCTTCCATGGAGTCTTCTATGTCTGTTAGTGAATTCGATCCATCTGCAGGCTTGAAGTCAAGTTCCCAAGGGCCATCTTCTGCAAACTCATTTTTGGCAATTAGCTCAAAGATTCTCCTTGAAATAGATGATTCTGGCTATGGGGGTGGGCCTTGTTCTGCAGGAGCGACTGCCATGTTAGATTTCATGGCAGAAATTCTTTCTGATTTTATCACTGAGCAGATTAAAGCAGCACAGGTTATAGAGGGCATCTTGGAAACAGTACCTTTATATGTTGATGCTGAATCAGTTTTAGTTTTCCAGGGTTTGTGCCTTAGCAGACTGATGAACTTTGTGGAAAGGCGTCTTTTGCGTGATGATGAGGAAGATGAGAAAAAGCTAGACAAAATTCGATGGACCTCGAACTTGGAATCATTAAGCTGGATGATAGTAGACCGTGTCTATATGGGTGCCTTTCCTCAACCTGCTGGTGTGTTGAAAACTCTAGAGTTCTTGTTGTCATTGTTACAGTTGGCAAACAAAGATGGTCGCATTGAAGAAGCAGCTCCTGCAGGAAAGAGTCTGTTATCTATTACAAGAGGAAGCAGGCAACTTGATACTTATATAAATTCACTACTTAGGAACACAAATCGAATGATAATGTATTGTTTTTTGCCATCATTTTTGGCCACCATTGGAGAGGATGATCTTCTTTCATGCCTAGGTTCACTTATTGAGCCCAAGAAAAAATTATCCTCCAATTCTTCACAAGAAGATTCAGGAATTGATATCTGCACGGTTTTACAGTTGCTAGTTGCTCACAAGCGCGTTATTCTCTGTCCCAGCAATGTTGATACTGATTTGAATTGCTGTCTTTGTGTAAATCTAGTATCTCTTCTCCGTGACCAAAGGCGAAATGTTCAGAACATGGCAGTAGATATTGTCAAGTATCTGCTGGTGCTTCGCAGGGCTGCACTAGAAGACTTGCTTGTCTCTAAACCAAATCAAGGGCAGCACATGGATGCACTGCATGGTGGTTTTGACAAATTATTGACGGGAAGTTTATCGAATTTCTTTGAGTGGCTACGGAGTTCTGAGCTGATGGTCAACAAAGTATTGGAGCAGTGTGCAGCCATTATGTGGGTTCAGTGTATTGCTGGATCAGCAAAGTTTCCAGGAGTGAGAATGAAAGGTATGGAGGGTCGTCGTAGGAGGGAAATGGGGAGAAGATCACGTGATATTTTGAAGTCAGACCAAAAACATTGGGAACAGGTAAATGAACGAAGATATGCTTTGGAAATGCTTCGTGATGCAATGTCTACTGAGTTACGAGTTGTCCGCCAAGACAAGTATGGATGGGTCCTCCATGCTGAAAGTGAGTGGCAAACCCTTCTTCAACAACTTGTACACGAGCGTGGAATAATCCCACTGCAGAAATCCTCTGCAACTGAAGATCCTGAATGGCAGCTTTGTCCCATTGAAGGTCCATACAGGATGCGCAAAAAGCTTGAGCGCTGCAAATTGAGGGTTGACACCATCCAAAATGTTCTTGATGGACAGTTTGAGTTGGGAGAAGCAGATCTGTCCAAAGGAAAATACGAGGGTGGTGCTGATGCTTCTGATACTTACACTGAATCATTTTTTCATCTTTTAACTGATGGTGCCAAACAAAATGGCATGGGTGGTGAGATGTATGGTGAATTTTTTAAAGAATCAGACGATGTGAGAGGGGAAGATTCTGCTAGAAATGGATGGAATGATGATCGAGCTAGTAGCATGAATGAAGCAAGTCTTTACTCAGCACTTGAGTTTGGTGTCAAGTCTAGTGCTGTTTCTGTCCCAATGTCAGAGAGCATACAAGAAAAATCTGACGTTGGAACTCCAATGCAATCATTGTCAAATAAAGCAGATGAAATCATAATCATGGAAGATAAATCAGATAAAGGACTAAATGATAATGGTGAATATTTGATCCGACCATATTTGGAACCTCACGAAAAGATACGATTGAAATATAACTGTGAGCGAGTTGTGGGTTTGGACAAGCATGATGGTATATTTTTGATAGGGGAACTTTCGTTATACATAATCGAGAACTTTTACATCGATGATTCTGAGTGTATTTGTGAAAAAGAATGTGAGGATGAACTCTCTGTTATTGATCAGGCTTTGGGTGTAAAGAAGGATGTTACAGGCAGTGCTGATTTCCAGTCTAAGTCAACTTCGTCCTGGAGCACAACAGCAAAGGCATGTATTGGTGGAAGGGCATGGGCCTACAATGGTGGTGCATGGGGCAAGGAGAAAGTGTGTACTAGTGGTAATTTACCCCATCCCTGGCATATGTGGAAGCTCAACAGTGTTCATGAGATTCTGAAACGTGATTACCAGCTCCGACCTGTTGCTGTTGAGATATTCAGCATGGATGGATGCAACGATCTACTTGTGTTCCACAAAAAGGAGAGAGAAGAAGTGTTCAAAAATCTGGTTGCCATGAATCTTCCAAGGAATAGCATGTATGAATTCTACTACTCATTGCTTTTGAATTTTTCTTTCATGATGGTTTTGTGGTTGTGCATACTTGCCATTAACTAGTAATTGCATCTGCCAATTATTTTTTGACCAAGTATAAATTTTTATGCTTCACGTGTTGTATGTGAATGTTATGCTGTAGCTGTGTATTGATTATTTTATGCTGAATATATGTTGTTATATTAGATTTTTCAAGTGTTTAGGAGTTGGAAAATAATTCTTGTTTATCTTGTAAGGGTTGAGCATGATCCTTCATGTCTTGGTGCACATGAACAGAAAAAGTTAGAGAGCAAGCTTTTAACATTTAATGTCACAATGCCAGTCTTGATAGGATTGATATTTGAATTTTTTTTATCATTCATGATTTTGTTTCTAGTTTTTAGGAATTTTAATATTTTCTATGTAGTAGTTGTATTAGCTTAGTACAGATTTAGTTCTACTTCCTAGTTAAGTGGTTTTTCTGTTTTGCTTGCTTCTGGTTTTTCTACTTTGTAATAGCTTGAATACTTATATATAGCACCCTTGTTAGAAATCCAAGTCAAGGTATTGTTTATTTATCCAGCAAATTGAGTTTTCAGTGATTGATACCGTGGATTTTTTCTTCATCATTTGATTGTTGTTGTTTCTAGCACATGTCCGTAGGTTTCATGTTGGTAGGTGTCATCACAATGGAATGCAGGTTGAACAGTTTTATCAAGGATTTATGTTTGCATGGCCCTTGCCAGCCAAAATAATAATAATAACAATAATGGATGGATGGATGGATAAAAAAAAACCAAACCCCTAAGTAAAGAGTTAGATGCAGCACTTTTTTTCAGGTTGCTTGACAACTCTGACTGAATCTCTGTGTAATTAAAGATGAGCTGCATTGCACAAAAGAAAAACGGTCTTTATTAAATGAATACAGCTGCTTTAGAGTGGTGAAACTGCTTCATCAACTGCACTACCGATTCTCTGTGGCTTTGGAAAATATCCCGAAGTGTTTCTGCATTCCATTTTCAAATGTTACTTAAGATCCCTTCTACACTTGGGAAATACATCTAGATAGATCAACATATTCTCAAGATATGATTTCTGTGTGATGTTGTGGTTCACCACTCCCCTCCCTTCATTCCATCCTCTGAGGCTGAAGTAAGCAGCTCTGAAAATAGATTTTTATCTGATGTCTACTGCTAATGAGTTTATGCATGCAATTTGGTAGTGACTGAAAGGAAGATTTTAAAAATCTTTCATCTTCTGAAAAGAAGAAATTTTATTTAAGTTTATATTGCTTCTTCAAATCAAGTTTTTATGGTTCATTATGTATTTTAGCATCAATTATGAATATGAGTTTTGTTTTGTTTTGGACTTCATTATATTTCCTATTTGAAAGTTGAATCTCTGAGGAATCACATTGATATTTGAGGTTATTGTTTTCCTATCTATTGCTATTCTTCTCTATTTATCTCCCCTTTTCCCCTTCTCTCTTCCCGAATTCCTCTTTCCATCCGTTTGTAATTTCATGGATATGCTGATAGAGGTATCTTAGAATGATAATAAGATGACACAATTATATTTATGTTGCTCACGTACTGATGCTATGGACCTTCCTGGATGCTTCTTTCTCAGAATATTTGAACTGAATATTGCTTAATCCACAATTTTCTCTCTCGATTCAGGTTGGACACTACAATTTCTGGATCAGTAAAACAAGAAAGTAATGAGGGCAGCCGCCTATTTAAGATGATGGCTAAATCCTTCTCTAAAAGGTGGCAAAATGGAGAAATTAGTAATTTCCAATATCTCATGCATCTCAACACCTTGGCTGGTAGAGGATACAGTGATCTGACCCAATATCCAGTGTTTCCATGGGTTCTCTCTGATTATGAGAGTGAAAATCTGGATTTGTCCAATCCTAAATCATTTCGTAAGCTTGAGAAACCAATGGGTTGTCAGACACAAGAGGGAGAAGAGGAATTTAGGAAAAGGTTAGTCCTCATGTGTATAGCACTGATTATTTTCACTGCTTTCCATTTATTCTGTCATTTACCTTTTTGGTTTTCTATTCAGATACGAGACCTGGGATGATCCAGAGGTTCCAAAATTTCATTATGGCTCTCACTATTCTAGTGCTGGAATTGTTCTCTTCTACCTTCTACGCCTTCCACCATTCAGTGTAGAGAATCAGAAGCTGCAGGGTGGTCAATTCGATCATGCTGATCGTCTTTTCAACGGTATTCGAGATACTTGGTTAAGTGCAGCAGGTAAAGGAAACACGTCTGATGTCAAGGAATTGATTCCAGAATTCTTCTACATACCAGAATTTCTGGAGAACAGGTTCGATCTTGATTTGGGAGAGAAACAATCAGGAGAGAAGGTTTGTTTCTGAAAGTGCAAATTTATTTACTTTTGCCTAATCTATTTTGTTTGATTATTTGCTGGGAAAGAACTTGTGATCCAAAAAAATAAAATTATATTCCTTTTCCAGCCATTAAAAATTGCAAGCATGCATGGTTTTTTTTTTTATTGTCAGGTCGGTGATGTTGTCTTACCCCCTTGGGCGAAAGGCAGTGCTAGAGAGTTCATTAGGAAGCATAGAGAAGCGCTGGAATCTGATTTTGTTTCAGAAAATCTTCATCATTGGATAGATCTCATTTTTGGATATAAACAGAGAGGGAAGGTACGTTCAACATTATTTATGTCAGAAAACTATGTTGTCTTTTTGCAGGTCAATCACATCCAGATCCATGAAAAACAACTGTAAAAAATATAGATTTTTTTCTACCGTGTACTTCCGAATGAGCTGTTCATTCTGTTTTACCTTTCTGAAATGTAACCCCTGAAAGTCCAGTAGCAAATCAGTGGTGGTGACAGATCAGCAGAATAAACCTCAGACCAATGTTTACATGATATTTAAATTGATTACTTTTATTAGATGTCTATTTACTGTTGATGGCTTTCACTGTTTTGTTTGACGAAGATCATGCTTCTCCAGCGCAATAGTTCTGTGTTTGCATGGTTAGCTACCCCCCCAACCCCAAAAAAATAATATATATCACTCCACTGCTACAACTACTTTGGAAGTGCAACTTTTACACCAGGATGTGCCATCCATTTTAATGATTTAACTCATCATTGGCCCATATTTTTTGAACTCTTTTCTTTGGGTGATTGGATCAGTCTCCGCCTCGTCCTGTTTATGATCTAATATTTTCCTTGCATAATTGACAGGCAGCTGAAGAAGCTGTGAATGTTTTCTATCATTACACTTATGAGGGGAGTGTAGACATAGACTCGGTTACAGATCCTGCAATGAAAGCCTCCATTCTAGCACAAATCAATCACTTTGGGCAGACACCCAAGCAGCTATTCCTCAAGCCCCATGTGAAAAGACGTTCTGATAGAAGGATTCCACATCCACTCAAGTATTCCTCCCACCTTGTTCCATATGAAATACGCAAGAGCTCATCTGCCATTACCCAGATTGTGACTGTTCACGAGAAAATACTTGTGGCAGGCACAAATAGTTTGCTCAAACCTACAACATATAACAAATATGTTGCATGGGGTTTCCCAGATCGTAGCTTGAGATTTATGAGCTATGATCAAGATAGACTGCTCTCAACACATGAGAATCTTCATGGGGGCAGCAGCCAGATTCAGTGTGCTAGTGCTAGTCATGATGGTCAAATCTTGGTTACAGGAGCCGATGATGGGTTACTCTGCGTTTGGAGAATCAGCAAGGATGGTCCACGCGTTCTGCAAAATCTGCAGTTGGAGAATGCACTTTGTGGACACACGGCCAAAATCACATGCCTTCATGTTAGCCAGCCTTACATGCTGATTTTAAGTGGCTCTGATGACTGCACGGTTATTGTATGGGACCTCAGCTCCTTGGTTTTTGTTAGGCAGCTACCAGAGTTTCCTGTGCCAATTTCAGCAATTTATGTGAATGACTTGACTGGTGAGATCATAACAGCAGCTGGAATTCTGCTTGCTGTCTGGAGCATCAATGGGGATTGCCTTGCTGTGATCAACACATCCCAACTTCCTTCTGATTCTATTCTCTCAGTGACGAGTTGTACATTTTCCGATTGGCTGGACACAAACTGGTATGTGACAGGTCACCAGAGTGGGGCAGTTAAGGTGTGGCAAATGGTTCACTGCTCCAACCAAGTGAGTGCCTTGAGTAAATTTACCAGCAGTTCAACCGGTGGGCTAAATCTAGGTGATAAGGTACCAGAGTACAGGTTACTTCTCCACAAAGTACTGAAGTTTCATAAACATCCGGTTACTTCCCTTCATCTCACAAGCGACCTGAAGCAGTTACTTAGTGGGGATTCTGGCGGGCATTTGCTTTCCTGGACACTGCCAGATCAGAGCTTGATGGCTTCATCTAATCAGGGGTGAGGAGGGGGAATACTGATTTAAGCGTGATTGTTTCACCTCGTGGCAGCTACTTATTACTTATCGAAATCCTACGTGGGTTTTGTGTGCCGTCCTCAGCAAAGGAAAAGGGGGATTCTGTGTTCATAATACATTGAAGAAGAAGAAGGCAGCAGGGCTGGCCTGGGATTGAAACAGGACACCAGAAGGAAAGATATAGATGTCTGATAAATGTTTACTTCCTGGCATGCATGAAGAATGCCGTGCCAGGCTTCCGATTGAGAAGGGAAAGTGGACCCTTGCTTCTTGTTGTACCCTGGTTACGAGGCGAAAACATTTTTTAGTGTACATAAATGGAATTACCGACAGTGTGTAATGAAGTTGTATAGAAGAAAACCGTGCCAGTAATGGAGAGTTGTGAAACCATCTGGCCAGGACTGGAACTCGATCCAAGTTGATTGGGCTTTTGTATTCTTCGGCTTAATTTTTTTGCATAGTGCCGTGCAACGGGGCGCCACTGCCCCTTTCTTGTTGAGAAGCGATGCTAGCTCGTATATGGGTGATGTTTCTTGGCTATTGAAATGCAGTGCGCAAAGCTTGTTGATTTTAAACAAAATAGGTTTCTGTGAATTGAAACCTGGTTCTTGTCCTTGTAATTGTAGCATCCCGAGTGTGTGTGTTTTTTTAAAAAAAAAATGAATGGATATCATTTATCAAGGAAAAGAATGTAGGAGCCAATCCCTGGTCTAGGCTGTGAGATTTCTCCTGCATTGCGTCAGTTGTCTGTTTTCATTGAAACCAATGTTAGACTGCCATCAAATGCAGCATGCATATTCTCAGATAGGATGGGTAACAGGGAATATGCTGTTGTGATGAGTTTTTTCTCTGGTTTGTCCAGTCGATTTGATCGGGTTTTTTCAGCTGTCATATTAGCGCAGGGCAGGAGCTCTTCCGCTGAAACGGTATGAGACAAGAAAATATCACAAGACGGCCATAAATGAAAATTAGGAGGAAAGGGCAGCAATTAAATTAAATAAGAAATGAAACAAAAACAAATTCTTAAAAATGAAAGGTGGTCTACCCTGTTCATGGGCTTATGCCTTATATTCCTATCCTCCATACCTCCTTCAATTCTCATGCTGACGCTGGGAAATAAATAATGGGTTGTGGGCTGAATGTGGAGTTGGGTTGGCTTTCAACCACCAAAAATACCACACCGAAATCACCCTAAATCATTATCGTATCACATGCAATGGCTGCGACGATTCCACACTGTCACTACTACATCCCTACAACAACTGCACAGCTCCAAACACCAAACAAAACTCATCTCGCTCCCAAATTCTCTAAGACTACATCAAAAGTTCCCCTCTCAAAGAGACATGCAAACAAGGAAACCTCAAAGAAGCCTTTTGCTTCACTTACTGCTCTTTCCTCTGACGATGGCAGCTACCTTCTGGTTAACCCAGAGGAGGTTTATGCACCAATCCTTGAGCTTTGTGCAACTACGAAAGTTTTTATACAAGGCCAACAAATTCATGCCCGTTTGATAAAATCCAATTTGGTACTTGATTCTGTGTTTTTGAGCACTAAACTTGTTTTTATGTACTATAAGTGTGGGTCTGTCTATCTTGGACGCGGAGAAAGTGTTAGATCAAATGCACGACAGAATTATTTTTACATGGAATGCTATGATGGGTGCTTATGTTTCGAATGGAGAATCTTTAAGAGCGCTTGATTTGTACAGGCGAATGCAGGTTTTGTGTATTCTCTTTGATTCTTTTACTTTTCCTTGTGTACTTAAAGCGTGCGGTGTGGTTGAGGATATCCACTGTGGGGCTGAAATTCATGGTCTGGTAATTAAATGTGGATATGATTCCATTATGTATGCTGCTAATTCTCTTGTTGCCATGTATGCCAAGTGCCGTGACATAATCGGAGAGAGGACACTGTTCGATAGAATGAATGAAAGAAACGATGTTGTGTCTTGGAATTCTATAATTTCTGCTTATTCTATGGATAGGCAGTGTATGGAGGCATTGAAATTGTTTAGCGACATGCAGAAGGCTGGTGTTGGTGTGAATACTTATACTTTTGTTGCTGCTCTTCAAGCTTGTGAGAATTCTTCCTTCAAGAAACCGGGCATGGAGATTCATGCTGCTATTTTAAAACCAAGTCCAGTTCTTGATGTTTACGTGGCCAATGCCTTGGTGGCTATGTATGTGAGATTTAAATTGGTAATATGAGTGATGCTGCTAGAATTTTTGATAAGCTGGACGAGAAGGATTACATCAGTTGGAATTCCATGTTCGCAGGTTACATTCAAAATGGTTTATATATATAATGAAGCTTTGCGATTCTTCTGTGGTTTGCGGGATGCTAATCTAAAATTAGATGAGTTTTCCCTAATAAGCATCCTTGCTGCGTCTGGGAGATTGGGTTATTTATTGAATGGAAAGGAAATTCATGCTTATGAAGAATGGGCTTGATTCTAATCTAAAGATTGGGAATACA